>OFEY01000408.1_pt1 | contig 38565 bp, 27 predicted proteins | sample 1521251 | NCBI WGS metagenome assembly OFEY01 (sample SAMEA3504100, study PRJEB24116) | mouse gut metagenome | biome: mouse gut; feature: mouse-associated habitat; material: faeces | place: Denmark | collected 2011
GGTTTCGGCTGCACCGGGGGGCAGCCCTACACTGATAATGAACACTTTACATCGTACATATTCGCTGAATAGTTACTTTATGTAGTGCGGGCGTGAATGTGTCATGACTATAGCAAAACGGGGTGGCGCCTGTTGTGGTGCCACCCCGTTTCTATGGGTTTGTCGTGTCGGACAGAGCCAGCTTATTTGATTACTTTAACGACCTTGTCGCCCTGACGCATGATGTAAAGACCGTTGGCGGGGTTCTCTACGCGTACGCCCTGGAGGTTGAAGTATTCAACGGGAGCGTTTTCGTTGATTTCGATGTCTTCAACACCGTTAGTGTCGAGTTCGACAATTTTGCTGCCTGTTCCTATCTGGGGTACGTTTTGGTAAGTCGAGAGGCTGCCGTTTACGGTTACCTTCATTCCAGGCTTGAGGTCTTCGGCTGAGGTGAATTTCGCTCCGTTGAGACCGTATCCGCGGTAAATGTAGAGCTGGTCTTTTTCGGTGCCGTCAGCTGAGATATAGTACTCGGCATTGCCGTGTGAGCCAGTGTCGATGCTTTTCACTGAGACAATTATACCTTCTATATATACGCTGTTTGTCATGCCGGCGAGAGCTCCTGCGTTAGCTGCAATGGGGTTGTAGGGGCTGGTTTCAGTACCATTGCCTTTAGCACCTTCTGCAATGGCTATAATGGCAGTCGAAACGAGAGAAGTATTGTCATCGGCATCGTAGGCTATAGCTTTTACTGTAGAAGATTCGCTGACAGTGAAAGGTCCGGTGTAGGGCTCAGAAGCGTCGCTGGGTTTGGTCCCGTCGGTTGTATAATAAATTTTGTTGTTGGCGGACGTAATTGTTATTTCCTGAGCCTCACCGTATACTCCTTGTGTAGGTGCGATAACGGGTTGCTCAACTTGAACGCCGGAACCGGGTGTGTATGTGATGACAATTGATTTGATGCGGGTCTGAGAGGCACCTGAAGTAAAGGTGATTCCTTTTGCGCTACCAGTCCAAGTGTAGATGTAGGGGCTTGACGTAGTCCATGAGCCAGTACCCTCAGATGCGCTGTTAAAACCGGCGTAGTTTTTTCCGGTTGAAGTCATTACTACTTTAGTGATGGTCTGGCCTTTCTCTCCAGTGATTATAAATGTACCGCTTTTGTAAATACGGATGTGGTCAGATGACGGCGCTACACAATCATTGCTGCCTTTGGTGTATGTGAGTGTAAAACCGTCGGTAGATGCGGTATAGGAGTTCGCATCACCTGTAAAACCTGTACTGGAGTTGGGAGTAATAGTCACCTCGTCTGCCGAAGCGAAAGCGCCGGCGCAAAGCACTGTGGCTAATGAGAGTAAAAATTTTTTCATAAAAAGAAAGATTTTTGGTTAATATTTAGATAATTTGTAAATTAGTCGGTTAGGATATGATATTGTATAAAGCGATGGAAATGCATCGCAGCGTCTGCACTATATGGACGTGTAATGCAAAGGTATAAAAAACTTTTAAAAATCAGTAAGATAGATAGCAGTTTTTTTGTTAAATTTTTACTGCAAAAATGGTACAAAATACGTTTATTTGAATAAATATTCCTCTTTGGAAACTTTTTTAAACTATATGGCAAATTTTGCTGATAAAATATGAGTGATACCTTGCGATATGGTATCAATCTAAAAAAAATAGGGCGAAATAGACGGTGCGCACAAAAACGCGGGCGCAGTTGTTGTAGATAGTATATTTGGATTTTCGGATAATATTGGCTATTTTTGAATTTTTCACTCTAATTTACATGACCATGATAACTACTATTGTTGGGTATGCAGCGTGTGTCTGCATGATATTTGGCTATCTGCCGCAGGCTATTTATACGATTCGCACTAATGATACTGAGGGCATTGCCGTGCCTACGTTCCTGCTGATGGGTTTCGGCAGCCTGTTTTTCGTGATACAAGGCATATTGCTCGGCAACTGGCCCCTGCTCATCACCAACATCGTGACCGGCCTCTGCTCGGCCATAATCTTCACGATGAAGATGCGCAACGACTGGCGCAAACGCCGCGCCGCCCGCCAAGGGAGGCTGCCCGAGGAGAGGGAGTGAAGTACACATCATACGGATTGACGATGCCTTACGGCAACGTCAGGGGGTGGCGGACCCGGCCAATTCCCGGCCAAGCCGCTGCGCGTCATGACCGGGCTAATCGGATAGATGATGCCTTACGGCAACCCTCTCAATCTCATCGTCTGCACCCCGGCCAAGCCCCGGCCAAGTCGCTACGCGTCATGACCGGGCTAATCAGATAAATGATGCCTTACGGCAACCCTCTCAATCTCATCGTCTGCACCCCGGCCAAGCCCCGGCCAAGTCGCTGCGCTCCATGACCTGGTTAATCGGATAGATGATGCCTTACGGCATCGCTGCGTGCTATGCCCCTTTATCACATGGTCATGTCGCGCATCACATAGAAGGGACAGTCGGGGGAGGGAGATGCCGCAGGCATCATCTATCTGATTAGCCCGGTCATGACGCGCAGCGGCTTTGCCGGGGGGGGGGCGCCATCATAGCGGGGTGTTGCCGCAGGCATCATCAATCACCGGTGTTATCAGGGTTGATACCCTGTGCAATCAGCATATTACGGTATTCATCAAGGAATGGCTGTCCTATATGATGTGATTTTTGATTGATGATATATTGTCGTACATTTTCGAGGGCATCGCGCGACAGCGTCTCGAGGTAGTATCCTTCGCTCCATCCCGGCCAGTCATGGATTATGGTATTACTCCTTATGAAAAGAGAGCTTTGGCGTTTCAGTTCGCCGACAAGCTTGGCCGGAGCGATGTTTGGCGATGCATCAACCAGGAGATGTATATGGTCAGGCATTCCGTTTATCCGATATACATAACAGCCTTGTTTATTCAGGATATGGAACAGAATTTTATAGACGCTTCGTTCGCAGTCAGAACGTATTGCCATTCTGCGCTCTTTGGTGGCGATAACGATGTGATATAGTAGAAATGTATGGCTCATAAGGCAAATGTACGTCAAAAATGCGGGATAAAAAATGTTACTGTACATTGATTTTAATTTTACACCGAAATATACATCTTTAAAAAGAAAAATTGCGTAAATTTGCGGGTACTTATAAATATAGTGACAGATATGGATTTATTTGACAGAATATCAGAAGATATCAAGAAGGCTATGCTAGCCAAGGACCGTGTGCGCCTGGAGGCATTGCGCGGCATCAAGAAAGAGTTTCTCGAGGCTAAGACGGCCAAGGGGGGTGACGGCACGCTGAGCGATGAAGCCGCTACCAAGGTGCTTGTGAAAATGGCGAAGCAGCGCCGCGAAAGTGCGGCTATCTATAAGGAGCAGAACCGTCAGGACCTCGCCGACGGCGAGCTTGCCGAGGTGGCCGTGATAGAAGAATATCTCCCCAAACAGCTTACCGAGGAGGAACTCACCGCCGAGCTTAAGAAAATCATCGCCGAGGTGGGCGCCACCGACGCAAAGATGATGGGCAAGGTGATGGGAGTGGCAAGCAAGGCGCTTGCAGGCCGTGCCGACGGCCGCGCTATCTCCGCCAAGGTGAAGGAGCTGCTGGGGTAATCGAGAATTTTGATTAACCGGGATTTATCGCGATTAATCGTGATTTAACATGATTAATCATGATTAATCGGGGAAAAAACTATAATATTATGCTGACGATACAACAAATCAAGGAAAATCCCCAATATGTCATTGACCGCCTGAAGGTCAAGGGATTTGACGGTAAAGAAAAGATTGAAAAGATACTTGCGCTCGACGACCGCCGCCGCGCGCTCCAGCTTCAGGCCGACACTATCGCCGCCGGTCTCAACAAGCAGGCCGCCGAAATCGGCAAGCTGATGAAAGCGGGCGAACGCGAAGCTGCCGAAGCCGCCAAGGCCGAAGTGGCCAAGGCGAAAGAGGATATGAAAAAATATGCGTCGGAACTTGACGCCGTGGAGAAGGAGATGACCGACATACGTCTGACTATCCCCAACATACCGTGCGAGGCTGTGCCCGAGGGGAAGACGGCCGAGGACAATGTGGTGGAGAAGACAGGCGGCGTGATGCCCGACCTCCCCGCCGACGCGCTTCCCCACTGGGAGCTCGCCAAGAAATACAATATCATCGATTTCGACCTCGGCGTGAAGATTACCGGCGCCGGTTTCCCGGTGTATATCGGCAAGGGCGCACGGTTGCAGCGCGCGCTCATACAGTTCTTCCTCGACTCGGCCAACGAGGCGGGCTACACCGAAATCGAGCCGCCCTACGTGGTCAACGAGGCGTCGGGCTACGGCACCGGCCAGCTTCCCGACAAGGAGGGCCAGATGTACTACGTGCCCCTCGACAACCTCTACCTGATACCGACAGCCGAGGTACCTGTCACCAACATCTACCGCGACGTCATACTCAACGACAACCAGCTGCCCGTCAAGAACTGCGCATACTCGGCATGCTGGCGCCGCGAGGCCGGCAGCTACGGCAAGGATGTGCGCGGTCTCAACCGTCTGCACCAGTTCGACAAAGTGGAAATCGTGCGTATCGAGAAGCCGGAAAATTCATACGCCGCTCTCGAGGAGATGAAAGATCACGTGCAGTCGCTGCTCGACCGCCTCGGATTGCCCTGGCATATACTCCGTCTGTGTGGCGGCGACATGAGTTTCACGTCGGCCATCACGTTTGACTTCGAGGTGTATTCGGCAGCCCAGAAACGCTGGCTCGAGGTATCGTCGGTATCCAATTTCGAGACATATCAGGCCGCGCGCCTCAAATGCCGTTACCGCGGCGAGGACAAGAAGACGCGCCTTTGCCACACGCTCAACGGTTCGGCGCTCGCATTGCCCCGCATCGTGGCCGCGTTGCTCGAAAACAACCAGACTCCCGAAGGCATCGTAATCCCCGAATGCCTCCGCAAATACACCGGTTTCGACCTTATAAACTAATTCACTTAAACCAATTCATAATTCATAATTCATAATTCATAATTGGGCTTCGCGAGGAGCGAATTAGTCCAATTAGTCCAATTAGACCTATTGGACTTATTAGACTAATTGGTCCAATAGGCCCAATGGGAGCGAAGCCGGATGGCATAATTATGAATTATGCATTATGAATTATGAATTGGATGAAGTGAATTGAACACAATGGATAAGTTATCGGAAAAAATAACCGAAGAAATGGGGTTTGTACCCACGGAGCAGCAGAGGGCGTTGATTGACGCCCTCGCTCGTTTTTGCGGGGATACGGTGCCCTACAACGCCGTGTTCCTGCTCAACGGTTATGCCGGCACGGGCAAGACGTCGGTCGTGGCGGCGCTTGTCAAGGCGCTGCGGGCGGTGAGGCGTCCTACTGTGCTTCTTGCGCCAACGGGACGTGCCGCCAAGGTGCTGAGCGGTTTTGCCGGGAAGGCCGCGATGACTATCCACCGAAAGATTTACAAGGGACTGGGCGACGTGGCGGCGGTGGCCGGCGTGGCCGACAATCCGCACTCCAACGCCATATTCATCGTCGACGAGGCGTCGATGATAGGGGAGGGGGAGCATGACTCGCTGCTCGAGGACCTGGCGCACTACGTCTACGGTTCGGGCCACGACTGCCGCATGATACTGCTCGGCGACGGCGCACAGCTCCCGCCGGTGGGATGCGACACGTCGCCGGCGATGTCGGCCGACAGGCTTCGCGCGCTCGGACTGCGGGTGACGCGTGCCGTCATCACGCAGACCGTACGCCAGAAAGCGCGTTCCGGTATCCTCTACAATGCCACGATGCTGCGGCGCGCCATGGCTATGGAGCAGCTGCCGGTGCCGAAGCTGCGCATCGAGCCGTTTGCCGACGTCCGCGCCATCGGCGGCGAGGAGCTTCAGGATGCCCTGATAAGTTCCTATCAGGACTACGGCGTCGACGACACCATACTCATCACGCGTTCCAACAAACGCGCGATGGAATTCAACCTCGCCATACGCAAGACGATACTCGAGAAGGACGAGGTAATCACGCGCGGCGAACCGTTGCTCATCGCCAAAAACAATTATTACTGGACGTCGAAGGTTAAGGGCGCTGACTTTGTGGCCAACGGTGACGTGGTGCGTGTCAATAAAATCTACGGCACGGAAATCATCGGCTTCCTCCGGTTTGCCGACGTGGAGCTGTCGTTGCCCGACCGCGACATCACGTTCGACGCCAAGCTGATACTCAATTCGCTCAACTCGGTGACAGCGGGTCTCAACCCCGAGCACGAACAGATGCTGCTCAACCGAGCGCTTGCCGGCCTCGACCCCGCGTCGGCCGCCGACCCCACGGTGCGCCGCCGCATCTTCCACACCGACCCGTACTACAACGCCCTACGCGTCAAATACGCCTACGCCGTCACCTGCCACAAAGCGCAGGGAGGCCAATGGCAATCGGTATTCGTCGACATGGCCAACATCTCCAACGAAGCCGTCACCACCCTCGACTTCTACCGCTGGCTCTACACCGCCACCACCCGCGCCCGCACCGAAATCACCTACATCTCCCCCTCCATCGTGGAAGAGTGATATTCAACAGGAGTACAAAAGTCCTTGACAGGATTACTAGATATTATTAACGCGGTTAAAAACCGCGCCTACTATTTTGCTGATCAGGCTTATAGTAGACGCGGTTTTTAACCGCGTTAATAATGCGAAAGAGTGCGGAAGTCTCGAAGAAAAATAAATTTGTTCTGTTGATGAATCTTCTGTCCTTTTGTTTATATTACGTTATTCCGTGCAATATTCAGAATTTCACGGCGGCGCCGATGAGGCCGTGTATGCCTTGCTGCTCGAGGAGGTTGTACATGTAGGCGCGGCGGCCGAGGATGTTTTCCACGCGGGCGAAGGCCGATATACGGTCGGTGAAGCGGTAGGTGGCTCCTATGTTGAGCGAGTTGGCGTTGAGCAGGTCATATTTCATCGGCTTGGAACCGACGGTTGTGCCCCAATAGGTGTACAGCGAACGGCCTGCGCGGAGTTCGAACGACGCGTCGACGGTGAGCGGCGCTATCGGAGTGACTGACAGGTTGGCTTCGAGCACGTGGCGTGCGCGGTCGTGGTTGAGGTAATAGCTGTGGCGGTAGCTGCCGGGAGCGCCGGTGTATTTCACAGAAGCCGCGATGTTCTTGTTGTATTTCCACGCGAATTTGGCTCCGTAGCGCACGGCGCGGAGGTCGACGGTGTTGAACATCGAGCCGTAAATCAGACGGTTGCCTGACGGGCTCGCACCGCCGGCGCCGTCCATCACTTCTGGCATGAGCCAGTCATTGGCCACGGCATAGCCTCCGAACAGTTCGAACGACGCGCCGTAGAACGGGCCGAACGTCAGCGACAGGTCGGCCGTGAAAGGCACTTCCGAAAATTTGTATCCCTGCGCCACCGACATGTAGGGGTCGATGTTGTAGAGCGCCGACAGGCGGTTGATATGCTCCCCTCCGCCAAATGAAAGTGTGGCGGCGAAAGTCGATACGGGGCGCACGTTAATCTTGACGTCGGGCGCGATATGGAATGTCTTGCCCGAGTTGGTGGCAATCTGCGCCTTGACGCCGAGCGATGTCGAGAATGCCCCCGAGGTATAGCGGTAGGAGGGCGCGAGGGTGATGAGTCCCATCGTCTTGCCGTCACCGCCAATGAGTGCCGGCAGCCAGATGCTCGTGCCTCCTACGGTCATGTCGTTGAGGAGCGTGTTGAAGTGTCCGGTATGGACGAAGCTGACATCGACATGTCCGTTGATTGACGATTTGTCGGTGATGAAATAGGCCGTACCTCCGGCGACTTTGATTATATTCTGCGACACGGCGTCGAGGCGGCCGTTGGTAAGATGGATCTCCTTGCCGGAGAATCCGAAGTGGCTGAACGCGCCGGTCACGTAGTAGGCAAGCGCGTTGTGGCGCGCCGACCAGGCGGCGTCGATGTCAAATGCCAGTGTGTGATGGTTGGGGTCTTCCTCCTCCCACGGCTTGTTGTAGGCGTTGTAGGTGAAGTCGGCCGACAGGTCGAGACGCTTTGTGCGGCCGAACAGATGCGAGAAGTCGGCGCCAACGGTCACACTGTTGCGTTTGAGTGTCTCGTCGTGCTGGTCCTTGTAGGAATAGCCGTCAAACTGTGTCCACACGTTGAGCGACGATGCCGGCTTGGCTATGATTGAGTATCCGGCCGAGATGCCGAGGTTGTAGGCGGGGAAATAGCCGAGCGAAGCATAGCCGCGGTAGGGCGACAGGGTGATGGCCGGCTGTCCGTTGGCCGGTTCGAGCATCGAGAGCATCCCCGGCACGCGTGTCGCCGCCGTGACATCGACAAACGGAAGCCGCGATACCGGCGCCTGCGGCTGTACGAGCGACGGGAAGTTGCTGATGCGTGCCGCCTCGGGAAGCGTCGGGTCGATTTCGCGTTCAATCACAATCTCTTTTGTGAGTGTCTGTGCCGACACCGCCGGAGCGGCTGCGAGTGCGGCTGCGAGAATGATATGTTGTCTTTTCATTGCGTTCGGTGATTATTTGTTGTTGAGACGGTCGTCAATCATTTGGAAGATGTCGGTTTCGGTGCCGGGATAGTTGTCGCGGAGGCTGATGAGATACTGGTCGGCCTCGAAGAGATTGCCCTCGGCACGGTTGATGTCGGATATGAGTATGAATCCGCGTGCGAGCCAGTAGTTGTGGGGGGTGTCGGAGTCAATCAGTTTTTCGGCCGACTTGCGGGCGGCCTTGAGGTCCTTGGCGTCGAACTGTGCCTGCGCTATGCGGAAGAGCGCTTTCGTGCCGTAGATGTCGTTGAGGTCGGACGAAAGGTCGGTCCATCCGGCTATGGCGCCTTCGGTGTCGCCGGTGTTGTAGAGGGCGTCGGCGTGGTTGAATGCCGCTTCCGAGCGCTGTTCGCCCGTCGGGGTCGACGATGCGGTTATGGCGCCGGCGGCTTCGATGACGCGGTCATACTGTCCGAGGTCGCGGGCGGTGCGCATGATGCCGAGCTGTGCCTCGTTGAGCATGTCGGGGGTCGACGCTGTCGTGGCGAGCTGTTCGTAGGCGGCAAGTGCCAGCTCCCCTTTGCCCTGTCCGGCGAGAGCGGCGGCCTTGGCCTTGAGGGCTGCGGGCACCGCGGCGTTGTCGGGGTAATTCTCAATCAGTTCGTCGGCATAGCCGATGGTGGCTTCGTGGTTGCCGGCGGTAGCGTTGGCGGTCACGGCATATCCCAATGCGGTGGGACGTGAGGCGCCTTGCGGGAAGCGGTCGAGATAGTCGGTGAGGCGTCCCGTGAGACCTTTGTTGAGGTAATCGCGTTCGGCTGCGAGGAATGCAGCGTTCTCCACGTCGGACGCACCTACGGGTGCGGCCCCGGGCACGGAGTTGATGAAGTCGACATATTCGTCAAGACGGCCGTCGTCGGCCATGATCTGCTTGAGGTTGTCCGATGCCTGGCGTGCCTCCTCCGAGCCGGGCGCCGTGGTGATGAGCCGGCGGTAGGTGTCGATGGCCTGTGACTTGTCGTTCTCGTTGAGGTAGGAGAGTGCGAGCAGCAGGTTGGCCTGGCGTCCGTAGGCGCTGCCGGGGTAGCGTGAGGCCACCATCGAGTACGCTTCGATGGAGCGGTCGGAGTTGCCGAGCTGCGCGTAGCTCTCGCCCAGGTCGATATAGGCCTGCGGGAGCATGCTCGATTTGGGGAACTCCTTGATGAACTGCTGCAGGAGACTTACTTTCTCCTTGTAGTCGCCGTTGTAGCCGTACATGCGCGCACGCGACAGCAGGGCGTAGTCGCCGGTGCCGGGGTTGGCGCGGTAGGCGTCGGCGTAGGTCGATGCGGCCTTGCCGAAATCCTTCTGCGTGTAGTAGTGGTCGGCTATGCGGTTGAGCGCGTCGGAGCGGAGCATCCCCGACGGTTCGGGACGCGAGGTGAGGAAGTCGTTGAAATATTTTGTCGCGTTCTGCGAGTCGCCCTGACGGAAACAGCTGTAGGCGAGCCCGTAGAGCGCCGTCTGACGGTTGTTGCCCGACAGGCGGTTGCCGGTCAGCGAATTGGCGTATGATTTCTGCGCCTTTGCGTAGTCGCCTGCGGCATAGTATGCCTCGCCGAGCCACAGTTCGGATTCGGCGGCTGTCTTTGCGTCGTGGGCTTTGAGCGATACGGCTTCGGTCAGGTGGCGGATGGCGTCGGCATTCTGTCCCGACATCACTTCGCGCGAACCGAGGGCGTAGAGCACCTGCTGCTTGGCGGCGAGTATCTTTTTGGAGGGATTTTTAATCTGGTTGATTGACGAGAGTGCGGCGGCATAGTTGTTGTCGGTCATATAGCCTGCCACGAGATATTCGCGCACGGCCGAAGCATGGCGCGAGTCGGGGAACGTGCGCAGGAATTCCTCGAACGTCGCCACGGAGTTGCCGAACGGTATCTTGCCCCCTTCGGTCTTGGCTACTGCATAGTTGTAGAATGCAGCCTCGCGCACGTCGCTGTCGAAATTCTTGCGCAGCGCGCGGTCAAACGCTATCATCGCTCCCGAGTAATTGGCCTGGCGCATCATGGCCTGACCGATGAAGAGGTTGGCACTCTGGCCCATGGCGTTGTCAATGTCGATTACCGGAGTCAGGTTCTTGATAGCCTCCTCGTAGTTCCCCTCGCGGTATTCCGTCACACCGAGCATGTAGAGGGTAGTGGGAAGCGGTTCGGATGTGTTGGCGGTGTATTCGCGGAGCAGCGGGAGCGCTTCGCTCAGGTCGTCGAGCTGGTAATATGACTCGCCTGCCACTCGCATCGCCTCATAGCGGAACGACGGCTCGATGCGCTCGTCGGAGTAGAGGCGGCGTGCCGTGGCGGCTGCCTGTGAGTAGTCGCCGTCGAGATATTCGATCTGCGCCAGATAGTAGTCGGCCATGTTGCCGGGAGCCTTGGCGCGGTTGCACTTCCTGAACAGGTCGGCTGCCTTGGTGTAGTCTTTCCTCACGTAGGCGATATAACCCTCGTAAAAACGTGCCTCGTCGGCATATTCCTTAGAGTGCGTCAGTCGTCGGTAGATTGGCTCGGCAAGGTCGTAATCGCCCTGTTTGAGCAGGCAGTATGCGCGCGACGCGTCGAGACGGTCGGAGCTGCTGCGGTCGAGCGTCTTGGCAGCTATCTGCGAGAATTCGTTGAGAGCTTCGCCGTAGCGTCCGGTGACGGTGTAGAGGTTGCCGAGAGCTAAGTGTGCCTCAGCTATCCGCGCCGATGCCGGGTAGCGCCACATAAAATATTTTACGAGTGCTTCGGCGTCGGCCTTGTTGAGGTGCAGTGCTGACATCGCAATGTAGTAGTCGGCGTCCTCGAGCTGTGCCGGGGTGGGGTTGTTGTCCTTCAGATAGCGCATCTGGTCGGTGCACCCGACGTAGTTGGCGTCGTTGTACATGTCGATAGCCCGCCGGAGGTAGCCTTCCGGAGCCGGTGAGTTGACCTGGGCGGCGCCTGCCAGTGTGGCGGCGGCGAGGGCTGTTGTGGTTAATATCTTTTTCATATTCGGTGGTTGCGGTATTGTGTTTCTGTTTTTGTGATGGCCGTCGGGGGCTTGCTATACGAGCTTCAGGTTGAATCTGTCTATCAGTTTGACAATCTCGGGCGATACCGAAGTGATGTGCGCGAGTATCTCGCGGTCGTTCCATATCGTCGGTGCGGGTCCCGACTCGTTGAGCGAAAGCGTTATGTTGAAACTGTCGTTGCTTATGGCATTTCGTATGTGCGCCAACAGGCCGGGCAGATGGTTGCGGAATTCCGCTGTCTGTATGTCGTTCTCGAGAGCCACGTCGTAAGTGTCGTTGCCTGTGTTGCGCGGACGGCATGCTCGCATCGTGTTGATGAGTATCCGTTCGGTAGGTCGTTCGGCTGCGTAGGCGTCCCATGCGGCGTTCACCTGCTCGTCGGTGTAGCGTTCGGCGCGGTGCATCGGTGATTCGGCGGCATGCACGGCCTGTGCGGTGGCCGTCTGCGTCTCCACGCGCCGTGTTGTGCGTAGCACCTTCCCGGTACGAGCCGGCGCGGGAGGCGCGCTCACGCCCGCAGGCGCCGGTGCGCTCGGAGTTGGCTGAGTACTCGGAGTACTCTGAGCTCTCGGAGTACTCTGATTACTCTGAGTGCTCGGCATTGCAGCCGCCGGAGGCGGCGTCAACGGCGCAGCCGTTGCCGCAGTCTGACCGGTCTGACCTGTCCGACCGGTCTGACCCGTCTGACTTTGCGCGGCGCCATTGTCCCCGTTGGCGGCAAATGGCTTCAACTGCCCCTCTCCGCTGCCGCTATAAGTGGGGGAGGGGCTTTGTAGTTGGCACAGTCTGATGAGCAGAAGCTCGGCGAGAAATGTCTTTGACGATGCCTGGCGGTAGTTGAGGTCGGCCTCGTTGCACAGGCTCATGGCCGCGAAATAGAAGTCGAGCGGAAGCGCTTTTGCCCTCGCCGCCATCTCGGCCTTGATGTCATCGTCCGTGTCGAGAAGCGACAGCGTCGATTCCGAACGCGCCACCATCAGGTCGCGTATGTAGGCCGACAGACCGGTGATGAAGAAATGTGTATCAAATCCACGGTCGCGTATCTCCTTGTATATCAGCAGCGCGCTTTGCACGTCGCCCGATGTGAACGCGTCGACGAGACGGTTGTAGTAGGCCGAGTCGAGCACATTGAGATTTTCTATCGCCGAAGCGTAGGTGATGTTGCCGCGCGACGATGCCGCCACCTGGTCGAATATCGACAGGGCGTCACGCATCGCTCCGTCAGCCTTCCTCGCTATGAGGCCCAGTGCCGCGCGCTCGGCTGTAATCCCTTCCTGCGCGGCCACGTAGGCAAGATGGTCGACCATATCGGCCACCGTGATGCGGTTGAAATCGTAAATCTGGCAGCGCGACAGTATCGTTGGGATGATTTTCTGCTTCTCGGTCGTGGCGAGAATGAACACCACGTAGCTCGGCGGCTCCTCGAGCGTCTTGAGAAACGCGTTGAATGCCGCCGCCGACAGCATGTGCACCTCGTCGATGATGAACACGCGGTAACGGCCTTCGGTAGGGGGCACCTGCACCTGGTCGACGAGTCCGCGTATGTCGTCGACGCTGTTGTTCGACGCCGCGTCAAGCTCTATGATGTTGAGCGAACGGTTTTCGTTGAACGCGCGGCACGAGTCGCATTCGTTGCACGGGTCGCCGTCGGCCGACGGATTGGTGCAGTTGATGGTCTTGGCGAAAATACGTGCGCACGAAGTCTTTCCCACTCCGCGTCCTCCGCAGAACAGGTAGGCGTGGGCCAGTCGGTCGGTGGCGATGGCGTTCTTCAGCGTCGCCGTCAACGCCTTCTGTCCCACCACCGAAGCAAACGTCGATGGACGGTATTTGCGCGCCGATACGATATAATTGTCCATTGTGGTTATCCCTTTTGTAAGCTGTAGGCCGTTTTGAAATGATTTTGGAAAAGCAAAAATCCCCTTTCCCGATATTTATGCTTACAAATATAATAAATATATATTTATTATAATAGCCCCGCGCCCCCAACTTTATAAATCTTTAAAGTTTTCCCTCTGAATCTCCGCCTGAATCTCCGCCTCCCACGCTAAGTCAGACTCGTCCGACCGGTCCGACATGTCCGACTGGTCGGACCTATGCCTACGCCAAAAGAGAGGGCGCGAAATAAATCGCACCCTCTCGCGGTAGCCCATAGGAGAATCGAACTCCTCTTTCAAGAATGAAAATCTTGCGTCCTAGCCGATAGACGAATGGGCCGCTTGCTTCAAAAGAAGACTTCCCTTAGGCTGCCAGTCCGTTGATGTGGCGGGCAATCTTGCTCTTGAGGTTCGAAGCTTTGTTCTTCGATATGGCTTTCTTAGCAGCGAGCTTGTCAAGCATCGCGGTCAATTTTACAAATGCTGCTTCTGCTTCTGCCTTGTTGGTCATTTTCCGTACACGGCGTACAGCGTTACGAGCGGTTTTTGCGTAATAGCGGTTGTGAAGACGACGGCTGGCCGTCTGGCGTATTCTCTTGATTGAAGATTTGTGATTTGCCATTATTGTAATTGACTTTTTACTTGTTGTTGATTGGTAGCCCATAGGAGAATCGAACTCCTCTTTCAAGAATGAAAATCTTGCGTCCTAGCCGATAGACGAATGGGCCTCGCTCGCTTCTGGTTTCACCCACAAAGCGACTGCAAAATTACACACTCTTTTTCAATCTTGCAAATTTTTTCTCAAAAAAAACCGTTTCCTCATTTTTTTATCCTATTTTTGTACCTCAATCAGCTCAATCAATTAGTAATTAGCAATGAGTAATTAGCAATGCGTCGACAAATTCCCTGATTCCTCATTGCCAATCCCTGATTGAGAAAAATAAACAAAGCTAATAGGAAATATAGCCAAGTGATGACGCGTAAGCGGAATAATCCCCTCAAGAAATTCAAAATTCCCCCATCTCCACCAGCTTAATTCAAAATTCCACATTCAAAATTCAAAATTGCCTTGCTTCTCCCGTCCGACTGCATAACGCTCTCCTCAATCAAATACAACGACACCCGCGCCATCGTCCACTGCCTCTCGCGCGAGGCCGGCCGTATCCCCGTCATCGTCAACGACGGCAACACCGCCGCCGCACGACGTCGCCGCGCACTGATGCTCCCCGGCTCATCCTTCTCCTGCGTCCTCGACATACGCGAAAACCGTTCCCTCCAGTCCGTGCGCGATGTCATGCCGGCGCGCGTCATGATGCTCGACAACCCCGTGGCCGGCTCCGTCATCCTTTTCATCTGCGACTTCCTTTCCACCATCCTGCGCGACAGCCAGCCCGACGCCACCCTCTACGATTACGTCGACGGATTCATTGCCCACGTCACCGCCTCCGACCGCTCCATCGCCAACGCACCCATCGCCTTCCTCCTCGACCTGCAGCAGTTCATGGGCATAGCCCCCGACACCTCATCCTATTCCGAAGGCTACTGTTTCGACTTCGCCTCGGGCTGTTTCCGCCCGTCGCCACCGCTCCACTCACAGTGGCTCGACGCGTCGCAGTCGGCCATCCTCATATCACTCTCCCGCATGAACTTCCGCAACATGCACCTCTACCGCATGTCGCGCGCCGACCGCAACAACGTCCTCGACCTCCTTATCCAATACTATTCCACCCATTTCGGCGCAATCCGCAACCTCCGCTCTCTCCCCGTAGTCCGAGCCATCTTCGACTGACTCCTTCATCTCCATCCCCGCAGTCTCGGCAACTCTCTGCGGGAGTCAATCGCCTCCCTCGCTATCGCGATGCCGCGCCGTGCACGCCGGGCATACGTATCCCCGCCGCCGCACTCCTCGTATATCGCCGAAAGCACTGTACACGCCATCGACTTTGCAATCACCGCCGCCACCGCCGGCATCATCACGTCCTCGCCGTATCCATCTTTAAGTTCTATCCACATGTCGCCGGCATTATCACCCGGCATACCGCAGTCGGCCACGCGCGGCATCAGTTCCATCACAATCTCCGCAAACGCATCCGCCACCAATACCGCCAGCCCCTCGGCTTGGTCCTCTTGCAGCAACGCCTTCTCGCGTTCCGGCAGACTTACATAACCCTGCAGCGCCGACAGCGCGTATATCTCCTCCATCACCTCTTTTTTCTTTATCTCAACCCTCATCGTTCTGTTATTTTCTAATGTTTCTGTTTTTACCCATCCGGTAGAAAAGCTGCCGTGCATAAACCCTCGTCATGAACCATGACGATGCCCGTTCGGTCACCAATACATCCACCAATGCCCGTCCGAGGCTTACGCCCGTGCTTTCCATCCTTCTCCGGCATTTGCGTCCTATCTCTATCATCATGTCGCGGCGTGAATGCCGGCGCAGCTTCCCGTCATAGCGCTCTATGACGCCGCGCTCCATCAGGTCGCCGACCGCTCGCCGCGCATACCGGTAGCTTACATAATACCCCGGCGCGTCGCCCGACATCACCTCCGCTATCACTTTCTCTACGGTCACTTCCTCGCCCCGTGCCAGCATTTCCTTCATCTCGCGTCTGAACGCTGCCATGAAATCCCGGTTCCTTTGTTCTGTATATTCTCCCATGGTAATCCTGTTTTGATGCAAAATTACCGCAACCGTGGGCGTGATTACTGCTCATGGTTGTTAAAATGGTAAAATAACCATTAAATACCACGCAATTTCTCATCTCTCGTTTCCCTGAAGTGCACGAATGTCAGCAACAGGTCGTTGATGGCTACCGTAGCGTTGCGCACTTCGCTCTCATAGCGTTCGTAGCCCACATTGCCTCCGCCGCTGCTTCGGCCGAGCAACGCGTTGCTCACCCCCGACACATCCTCGAGCATCTTCAGTTCGAGGCTGAGCAGCTCGCGGGCACCGAAATCGCTCGCGTTGGTGATAAGCTGCTTCGGTTCGGGCGCGCCGTCTACCGCCTCGTATGGTATCACCCCGTCGGGCGACGCCCACAGCGACGACAGCTTCTCCCAGTCCATTCCCGACGACCGCTGGTTCTTCGGGAAAAGCAGCACACCCTTGGCCGACGTGCTCATCACCCTGTCCATCAGCGTTATCAGCCGGTTCACATATATCTGCTGGTCGATGACATCCTCCACCAGCGAGTGCACCTCTCCGTCGGTCAGCGGATACAGTTTCACCACAAACGGGTGGCTGCCGTGGGCGTAAGGCGAACGGTATTCGCTCACCACGCTGCCGTCGGGCGTCATCCACCGGCACCGCCAGCAGATGCTGTGGGTCAGCACGCTCTCGATTGGTTTCGCCCCGGCCGTCGCGCGCGATTTGTTCTCCTCGTCAATCCACCTTGCGCTCCCGGAGCCTGTCACTCCGCACGTGCCGCATGCCGTGTCGTGCCATTTCACTGTCTCGCAGCTCTCGAGAGTCCACACCTCGATAAGGCGGCAACGCCCACGTTCGCTGCACCGGTCGAAACTTCCCGTATCGGCATTCGTGCGGCCGAGTATGCTCTCTCCGTCCGTCCCGTTAGTGCGGGCAAATAGTTCGCGCAGCGCTTTCGCCTTACTCCGGCTTCCGTCGGCAAAACGCATCACCGCCTCCCCTGGACTCATGTCATGCAGCATCCCTATCATTTCGATGTCATCGCCGCGGGGGTCGGTGAAACTATTCACGAAAAACTTTGCCGGACTCACATTGTCAACGCGTATTCCGCTCCGTCCCGGACGCACATCGTCGGCCACACGTTGCACTGCCACCCCCGATATAAGAAACTCCTCCAGTGCCCGGCAGTCCATCTCGTCAAGACTGTTTGCCCGGTACAACGCCCGCACTCCCGCATCCATGCCGCTATTCCCGTCCTTCTTCTCGTCAATCCACATCCTGAAACGCCCCACAACGCATTTCACCATGCGGCGTATCAGATTGTTCGTCATCGGGTCCTTCCCGTGCTTGAGAGCCTGCTGACGCGCCGTCATCCTGGTCCCGTCAGGTTCCGTCACGACATCATTCCACTGGTCGCCATAAGTGAAACGCTTATATCGCTCGCGCCTCACCCTGAAATCCGCCGCCCGTTCCCAGGCCCGTCTCGCAGCCCCCGCAATCTGTATACTCCGATCATCCTTAACTATCCTCATCTCAATCAATTATGAATTATGCATTATGAATTATGAATTGTAAAAAGGGCGCTTCGCTCAAACACATAGCTCCCGTCCGCCGGCGCCGCCACGCAAATCAGTTCCGTAATCTTCCCATCCCCGCACTTACTGTACAGCGTAAGCCTCCGTCCGCGCTTCACGGCCACCGGGCAGCAGCATTTCCCCGACACATACCGGCTCGTCTGCAATCGAGCAAGAGCGCCGTCACATTCCTCCACGACCCGCGCCGGCCGCCTCCATCCGCTCATCCTCACCGACACAACCCTCACGCATTCCGCCGGCAGGTCCACCTCCACGCTCCCGTCACCCTGATCCCTCACGCTCACATCCCCCGCGAAATCGCGTACCGGCAGAAACTCAGTCTCCCCCTTAGCGAGCAGTGCCGAATACCAGTCATCGATTTCCGCCTGAAGCATCTCGTCCACACTCTGATTCTCCACCCCCACTACCTGCAACGTCGAAGTCGACACCGGAAGCATCCCTTTCCGTCGCTTCCACTCCCTCAGCATCTCTTCCTTACTCAACCTAATCATCATAATCAATAAAAAAACTACCACCCGCCCACCCAAAAAAAATTACTAATTGCTAATTACTCATTGCTAATTGCTAATTACTAATTGCTAAACGCCAAGGATTCTCACATGCGCCTCGGGATAGCGTAACACCAGGCACGAAGCCTCCGTGATGACTATCGCCTCCGTATTGCGCTGACCGCTGCTGCGCAGGTCGAGACGCTCGGTGCGGAACGGCACATGGCAATACTTCGTCAGATACTCCGGGTCGATAATCATACCGTCATGCGGGTGGCCGCACTGGTCGAATATCTCCGACGCCATCACATACAGGCGTCCGAACTTCGTCACAATCTCCGTGAAGTCGAGTCCCCAGCGCGTCATGGTCTCGGCCGCGCCCACCGTCTTGACATGCTCCAGTTTGTTAAGCTCCTCGATGAGCAGCGTGCCGCCGATGAGCAGCTTCTTCGACGAGCCGCCGTTGCCCGTGAAAGCCTCGCGCGATATTTCGATAAGGCGGTTCATGTCGAGTGCGCCCTTGGTGTACGTACACTCCTTGCCGGCCTGATGCCAGATGCCGCCCGTGAGCATTATCTCCGTATTCTTCACCGGGTCGGTCAGTGTGCAGCACGAACCGAACAGGAAATTCTTCTCCATGCCGCGGCGCATGTCGGTGATAGCAGCCTCCTCCTGGTCGGAAAATCCCCAGCCTACCTCCTTATTGGCAATCTTGTGATAGGTCGACTGTTCGACTTGAGCTTTGAATATCTGACAGTTATTGCTCTTTTTGGTCGGAAGCGCCTCAAACTGCGGCGTCTGCACATCGAGTTCGGCAGCCGCGCGACCCATTCTCACGAGTACTGTCCCCGCCTTCAGCTCCGGCACGCTCGACCCGCGGCTTGAGGTATTGTTGACCGCTATTACCGAGATGCCCGTCGTATCCTTCGCCACCACATAGAGCACAAGGGTCTCCGTGGCTCCATCCTTGGTGGTCGCCATCACATCAGGCACCATGATGGTTTCAGTAGGCTCGAATATGCTGTCATTGGCCGTTTTGAGCAATGCGCCCTGCGACTTTCCCCAGCTTGTGATGGCCGTCGAATCGCTCTCAAGCGTAGTCGTCACCCCCTTGGTGTCGACCGAATAATACTCCACCACCATCGAACCGCTCCGGCGCGAACCCGCATGACGCGATATCTGGTCAATAGGCGTAGCCATCGGACGTATCTTCACTATTCGCTCATCAATCTCGTTTCTCAGCAAGTCAGGCGACGCCTCGCGGCTCAGCTCAAGGGTAAGAGGTTCACCTCCCACATGCTTTCCGCCGGCCACTCCGGCTACAACGCCCATTGCCAGCCCATATTCACCGCCTCCGCAGCAACCCTCGAGCAGCATATACATCACCCACATGAAAGCCGCCACGGCAACCGCCTTCATCAAATCACTCTTCAAAATTCTTCTCATAATCTTTTCCATTTCCCAAAAAAATTAAAAAATAAAACACTAAAACACTAAAAAAGCTATAAAGCTATAAAGCTAAAGATAAAAACTAAAGATAAAAACTAACAAACTCACTAAAAATCAATCAAATAAAAACCACACCGACCTAATCGTCTTATCGTTTCACCACCTGCATAGCAATAATTATGAATTATGCATTATGAATTATGAATTGCCTTCACTCCCACACACTCCGGCGCATATTATTGAGTATCATAACCTCATTCTCCGCCACCTCTTGGCTCGCATTCTGCCGTCCGGCACGCCCCTCGTTCATCCACGCCTCGATATTCTCGTTGCGGCCCCGTTCATAACCCCGTGCCTCCGCCTCGGCAATCAGCCTTTCCACTTCCGCCTCGGTGCGCACCGTCGCTGTCATCCCCTCGGAGTCATCCGCATCATCTTGCGCAAGTGTCCCGTCGCATTCACTTGCCGGCCCGTCGGTTGTCGCCGTCGCTTGCTCCGTACTTTCATTCACCGTCGTCTCATCGGCAACAGCCGTCTCATTCTCTCCGGCGTCGGTCGCGATAGCTTCCGTAATCTCCTCGTTCACTTCAATAACTTCCTTTTCCATATCTTTCTTATTGGTTGATAATTTGTTTACACTGCAAAATTACCACCGCCCCAAAACAAAAATGCGTCAAAAAGTTACAAACTCTTAGTAAACATAGATTGAATAATGGTAGCATTGTATCAGATATGCAGGCGTAGAGCCGGAGGCTCGGTGTTATGATTAACCCCGGGTGGAGACCGCGGAGCGGGCGCAACCCGGGGATTCTACGGACATGTACAGGATAAGCCCGGGAAGGGCGGTGTTGTGGTACAGCATGGCATATATCACGACATCGTCGCGGAGGGGCTATTTGTTAAAAATAATGATAATTGTTAGTGTAAAATAATTTTAAACAATTACCTAAAAATTTTATTTTTCAAAATCTTTGTTTAACTTTGCAGCAATAGAAAAATATTGTTACGTGATTGGGGCTCCATTCTGTCCCGTCATCTCAAAGTTCTCCTTTTTCTCTCAACTAACTCTCTCTCGATCTTCAAAATACATAACTTATTCTCCGGCTGCCCTTTCTGGAAACCCGCCACAACTTCTAAAACAAAAGTCCAAGGCCGCTCGTGAGATAGTTTATGCCTGAATATGGGTGTGAACTATTGCATGCGAGACTGTTGGACAGGGCGCTTGGCGGTGCCTCAGCAAGCATTCTCATTGTGATAAGTTCACACCTTCTGTTTGTCTGCACACTCTCTCGTCCGACACGATCTCTCTCATAAAAAACACCCTCTCCTCCCGATTTTGACATAAATGACAATAATTGTAACCATAACATACGAACCATTTTTACGCTATAAATAATTTAATTGAAATTTGGACAAAAAGCAGGAGCGTCGCCGTGAGGCAACGCTCCTGCCGATTTATAATAACCAATATTATTAGCTACACTTGTTATCAATACCTGCACCGCCCTAAAAAATCTCTAAAGACTTTAATGACTTTAATGACTTTAATGACCTTAATGACCTTAATAACCTTAATAACCTTAATGACCTTAACGACCTTAAAGTCCTTAAAGAAATCCCCAACCCGCAGGCTCATTCAAAATTCAAAATCCCAAATTCAAAATTGTTTAAACGTTTCGCGTATCTTATCCACATAGTCCAGCTTCTCCCAGGTGAAAAGTTCCACCTCTACCGTCTTATCCTCCTCGTATGCCGAGTGGAAATGCTTGGTGACCTTGCGCGGAGTGCGGCCGAAGTGGCCGTAGGTAGCCGTCTCCAGATAGATGGGATTGCGCAGACCCAGTCGTGTCTCTATCCCGTGAGGTGTCATGTCGAACAGCTCGCTCACCTTCTTCGATATCTCGGCGTCGCTCATATTCACCTTCGAAGTTCCCTGCGTGTCCACATAAAGTGATACCGGCTGAGCCACACCGATGGCGTATGCCACCTGCACCAATGCACGGTCAGCTACTCCCGCCGCAACAAGGTTCTTGGCAATATGGCGTGCAGCGTATGCTGCCGAGCGGTCCACCTTCGACGGGTCCTTCCCCGAGAAAGCGCCGCCGCCGTGCGCGCCGTGCCCTCCGTAGGTGTCCACGATGATTTTGCGTCCGGTCAGTCCGGTATCTCCATGCGGACCGCCCACCACAAACTTGCCCGTCGGGTTGACATGCAGTATGAACTCATCATCAATCAGCGCCGCTATGTCAGCGGGAAGTTTCGCTTTCACTGCCGGGATAAGCACACGCTTCACATCTTCGCGTATCTTCTCGAGCATCTTGCGGTCGGCCTCCTCCTGGGTAAGCGTGCCGTCAGCCTCGATGAAATCGTCATGCTGCGTAGATATGACAATCGTGTGCACGCGCACCGGGCGGTGCTCCTCGTCATATTCCACCGTCACCTGGCTCTTCGAGTCGGGACGCAGATAAGTGCGCACCACGCCGTTCTTGTCCGTATAAGTGAACTCCTTCCCCTCGCGGCGTATGCGCGACAGCTCTTTGAGCAGCGCATGGCTCAGCGCCAGCGTCAGCGGTATGTAGAGAGGTGTCTCGTTGGTAGCGTAGCCGAACATCATGCCCTGGTCGCCTGCGCCCTGTTGCGTGGGGTCTGTCACGTCCACGCCGCGGTTGATGTCGGGCGACTGCTCGTGAATAGCCGAAAGCACACCGCACGCCTCGCCGTCAAACTTCAGTTCCGAACGGTCATAACCGATTTCCTTGATGACGCGACGCACCGTCGACAGCAGGTCGATATACGCATTGCTCTTCACTTCGCCCGCCACTACGACCTGACCCGTGGTGACAAGCGTCTCGCATGCCACCTTCGAGTTGCGGTCATGCGCAAGAAACTGGTCAAGGATAGCGTCCGAAATCTGGTCCGCTACTTTGTCGGGGTGACCCTCCGACACTGACTCCGATGTAAATAAATAATTCATTGCTCTTAAAGTTTTTTAAATTAGACCATTGCGCCACAATCTCACTCATATAGCAGTCACTCTTTCTTCATGTCAGAATCCACTTGCTTCATGTCTGCATCCACTTGTAGGGACGCGATTTATCGCGTCCGCGCCCGAATGGCGCCCGAATGGCGCCCGAATGGCATCCGAATGGCCCCGAATAGCATAATTCCCACATGACGGAATAGCAACAGCCACAAGCGAGTGTCGCGCATTAATAAAAACCGTAAGAACAGGGGTAAATAGGCTGGGAAAATGCGGTTTTAGCATTTTTTTTGGTGGTTGCAAGCAGCCAAATTTGTCCACCGTTCTTTATCACCGGCAAAATTACTCAATAAATTCCACCCCCGCAACCCCCCGACCGTTAAATTTCACCAATCCACCCAAATCCCATCATCCCCCACTAAAAAAATATCCAACAACCAAAATGGTAATATAGCCTCGTGATGACGCGTAAGCGGAATGCCCCCATATTTTAGACAAGCTTTTAACATCTCAATGTTAATGAAACATAAAATCCATCCCAAAATAAAACATTTTCCTCCTCCCCGCGTTATCCTAATACATAGCAGAATTACTTTTTCCGTTGCAAGAAATGTGATAATGATTGGTTTATTATTAATAACGAAGGGCTTCCGTGAGGAAGCCTTTCGTTATATCTTCCCCCTCCCGAAATCCCCCCTCCTCAAAAACTCAAAAAAATATGAGGAAGCCCCCAAAAAGGGCGCTTCCTCACAAAGAAATCCAAATTATAGATACTCTCCCCCTAAAATCCCAGCCCCATTAGCCCCATTAGGCCTATAAGCCCTATTATCGACTAATCAGTCAACCAATCCAACCGGTCCTGTCGGCTTTAAAGACCTTAGTGACCTTAATGACTTTAATGACTTTAGTGACCCTAAAGACCTTAAAGACCCTACCCCCTTACTCCTCTACTTGCCGGATACGATGAAATTCTTGATTTCCCAGGTGTCGGCACCCGAAGCGCTCGAACCATACTTGAAGCCGATTTCAATCTTCTTGCCGGCGTAAGCCTTGAGGCTGACAGTGCCAGACGATACGAAAGTCCACGCTCCGGCCTCGGGCCATGTCGGGATGCTGAGCGAAGTCCACGACGAAGCGCCTGCCTCGCGCACCACCATTCCGCAGAGCTGCTTGAGTGTGGTCTGGAACTTGGCCGCGTGGTCGAAAGTCACGCTGGCGTCGCTCTTGCCCGAAAGGTCTACCGTGGTGTAGGCGATAGCCTCCGAAGCGTAAGCCGTGCCGCTGATGTAGCCCGATGCGTTCAGGTAGCCCGAGCCGTTGTACTCTTTCCACGACCAGATGCTTGTAGCAGCCTCCGGGAGAGTGATGTTGTCAAACTTCCAGTCATTGCTGTTGCTGACGAGACCTTCATAGATGGTACCTTCGCCCGAGGGGGGATTGGGCGTGTCGCCGCCCGTGCCTGAGCCGTTAATCTCATATTTCGATGTATTTTTCAGGCCGGGACCGCCGCAATACTTCATCACGTCGCCGTAGAGCAGCACTTCAGCGCCTAAATTGCCGGGATTGTCCTGAAGGTTGAGCGCGGTTCGCACGGCTCCCGAAGGAAGCTGAATACTGATACATTGTGTGTAGTCCTTGCAGTCGGCTGTCGGACCAAGCACCATATTTGTCTTGACGTCGGTCGGAACACCGAATACGGTGTTCGACAGTACTGTTGTCGGCGATGTAGGCATATATCCCACGATGTAGCCTTTCACCCATACGCCTGCGCCACCGGGGGCAGCCTCCTGCGTCGATGTCGGGTTAAGTGCGATTACGTTGGCCGCGGTGTAGGGTTTCTCCTGTGTTCCGTCGCCGTCACCTGCCGGAGGTGTCGGAGGATTCGGGGTGTCGCCGCCCGTACCCCCTGCGAGGATTGTGTATTTGGATGCGTTCTTCAGACCGGGACCTCCGCAATATTTCATCACGTCGCCGTAGAGCGCTACCTTGGCACCGAGATTGCCGGGATTGTTCTGGAGGTTGAGCGCCGTGCGCAATGCTCCCGAAGGAAGCTGTATGGAAATACACTTGGTGTAGTCGGTGCAGTCGGCTGTCGGACCGAGCACGATATTGGTGGCAACGTCAGCAGGAGCGCCGAATACGGTATTGTCAAGCGTGGTCGACGGATTTGAGGGCATATAGCCTACGATATAGCCTGCTACCCATACGCCGCTCTGCACTGCATCCTGCGTCGATGTCGGGTTGAGGGCGATAATTTGCGATGCGTTGTAGGGCTTTGCCTCCGTACCGTCGCCGTCGGCTATCGTGCCGCCGCCGGTCTCTACGCCGTCGATGCGGAATTGCGATGTGGCACCCGAATTTTCGGTGATACCCCATGTACCCATATACTTCTCGAGCGAGCCGTAAAGCCATATCTGCTTGCCGAAGTTCGTGGGATTGTCGCGGAGGTTACCGAGTTCGCGGAGTTTCGTATCCTGCGGAAGAGATATTACAAGGCACTTGTTGTAGTCCGTGCAGTCGGCTGTCGGACCGATTACAAGCGTATTGGCGAGAACTACCTCGCTGCCCCATTCTATATCGGCGTTCGAACTTACTGTCGTCACCTCGGGAGCCACGGCACCTACTATGTAACCCGTTGTCCATCCTTTGGCGCGGCGGCCGGCCTGCTCTACGGCGATGGCCTGCTCAACGGTGTACGGATTATCCTCGCCGCCCGGTTCGATGGTCGGGTTGCCGAAGTTCATGCATCCTGCCGCATCAAGCAGCGTGAGCTGCCAGGGGTTGGAATCGGAGTCGTCCGATGTCGAGTAATAGTCGAGGATACCCACAACGTCGCCGTTGCCCTCCGGGAGCATCACGTCGCGGAATATGGCATAGCCCGATGTGCGCACCGTCAGTGTCTGGCCGTTTGCGTCCTTCAGCAGTCGGTTGGTGGTTACCTTGTATCCGTCGGTGAAAGCGGCCTTGCCTCCCTCCACGAAACTTACGTTGTTGAATCGCACTAACTGCGACTGCACGCCTGCTAAGAGCGACGGGTCGGTGGGCAGTTCGCTGAAATTGCGCATGCTTATGGTGTCTATTTCAGCCGTGTTGGGCAGCCCGTTGAGTTGGCTATGTGATTCGAGCAGTACCGGGGGCATGAACGTGGCTTCCCACACCTGGTTCTTCTCGTAGAACAGCGGATAGCCTAACTGTTGCGTGCCGTTGTATTTGCCTATGTACATGTCGGTCAGGTCTATGACAATCTCCTGCCCGGGAGCATACTTGGTATACATGCCGGTGGAGTTCACCGAGATGGCAAGCGCTGCCGTCCCGTCCTGTATCACTAACTTCTTGTACACGTTGCCCGTGCGGTCCGATGAGATGACGCGCCCGCTGATTATGTAATGCGAGCCGTCATCTTTCGTCCTGATTGTGTCGATATAGTTGACAGTATTCTGCCAGTATGCCTGCTTCGCCTCGAGAATAGTAGTGTTGGGCGTCATTGTGGCTACCGGTATGTCAAGCCCCGGCTGGTGGTCGTCGAAGTCATCCTGACATGCGGTAAATCCGACTCCCGTCGAGAGCGCTGCGATGCCTAATATATATTTTTTCAGACTGTTCATATTGTTTGAATTTTTGTTGATGAATCCGTCAAGACAAAAAATTACTAATTACTAATTGCTAATTACTAATTATCAAAGTCCTTTGACGATGAAATTCTTGATCTCCCAGGTGTCGGCACCCGAAGCGCTCGAGCCGTACTTGAAGCCGATTTCAATCTTCTTGCCGGCGTAAGCCTTGAGGCTGACAGTGCCAGACGATACGAAAGTCCACGCTCCGGCCTCGGGCCATGTCGGGATGCTGAGCGAAGTCCACGACGAAGCGCCTGCCTCGCGCACCACCATTCCGCAGAGCTGCTTGAGTGTGGTCTGGAACTTGGCCGCGTGGTCGAAAGTCACGCTGGCGTCGCTCTTGCCCGAAAGGTCTACCGTGGTGTAGGCGATAGCCTCCGAAGCGTAAGCCGTGCCGCTGATGTAGCCCGATGCGTTCAGGTAGCCCGAACCGTTGTATTCTCTCCACGACCAGATGCTCATCGCAGCCTCCGGGAGAGTGATGTTGTCGAACTTCCAGTCATCGCTGTTGCTTACGAGACCCTCGTAGATGGTGCCTTCGCCAGGGGTAGGGGTGTCGCCGCCCGTACCCGAGCCGTTCATCTCATATTTCGAGGTATTCTTCAGGCCGGGGCCGCTGCAATACTTCATCACGTCGCCGTAGAGCAGCACTTCAGCACCGAGATTTCCGGGATTGTCCTGGAGGTTGAGCGCCGTGCGCACTGCTCCAGAAGGAAGCTGAATGCCGATGCACTGGCTGTAGTCCTTGCAGTCGGCCGTCGGACCGAGCACGATGTTTGTCTTGAGGTCGGCCGGAGCGCCGAATACGGTATTGTCAAGCGTGGTCTTGGGGCTCGAGGGCATGTAGCCCACGATGTAGCCTTTCACCCATACGCCTGCGCCGCCGGGGGCAGCCTCCTGCGTCGATGTCGGGTTAAGTGCAATCACGTTGGCCGCGGTGAACGGTTTCTCCTGTGTTCCGTCGCCGTCACCTGCCGGAGGTGTCGGAGGATTCGGGGTGTCGCCCCCTTCGGTCTTGCCGTTGAGGCTGATGATTTTGCTACCCTGTGCCACTTCCGGTGTGGTATTGTACTTGATGAGCTTGCCGAGTATTATTACCTCGTCGCCTACCTTGATGGCATCGGCCGAAGTGAACTTGTCGCCGTTGAAATAATATCCGCGGAACACTTCGAGCTGCTTGTTCGACGTTCCGTCGTTGGAGATATAGTAGGTGGCGTTGCCGAAGTTGCCGGTATCTATTTCGTCAATCTTGGAGATTTTGCCCTTGATGTAGACATCATTCTGCGACATGCTGCCTGCCTCGATGATGGCGAGTGCGCGCACTGCGTCATAGGGCGATTCGAGTGTGCCGTCACCGGTGCCGTCGGTCACGTCGCCCGGGTCGCTCGGTTCGCCGGGGGTGAAGTCGGGCTGTATGGCCGGGTCGTTGGCCATCTCATACAGTTCCGGAGCCTTGTACTGCTCGGAGAGGCTGGAGTAGATGCCGTATGACTTGTAGTTGGTGTCGTATGCCAGGATTGAGCCTGATGCCACGTTCGATATTACCCAGCGGCCCTCGCCGTTCTTAACGGGTGCCCAGTAGTACGCCGTGTTGTCCTTCTGCGGATTCTTTGACACGCTCGGACGGTTCGACCAGCCCGATCCGTAGGGTGCCTGATACAGGAACATGCCCTTGTAGTCGGTCATGTAATACTGGCCCGAGCCTTCCGATGTCTCGGTGAACATGAATCCGTATTTCTCCGATGCGTTGAACTTGTTGCCTGCGATGGTCACGGCCTCGGTATAGAGGAAGCCGTTGTCGCCGGCCGCCGTCACTGTCTGGGCTGCCGTGCCGTCGGTCACGAGTGCGTAGGCGCGGCCCGACTTGATGTCGCCCGTAAGCAGCGTATAGTCCGATTTGCCTACCTCGACATCGCCTGTGTCTGTGCCGAGCGGACCCCACTCGAAGTGGGTCAGCGAACGCATGCCCGGTATGCCGAGATACTTGTCGATATATCCGCGTACCGTTACCTCGCGGCCGAGGTTCGACGGGTTTTCGTTAAGGTTCAGGCCGTTGCGTACCACACCCGACGGAAGCTGGAGGGAGATGCACCGGCTGTAGTCAGTACAGTCGGGCGTCGGAGCCAGAAGCAGGTTATTCTTGCTCTCAAACGGAGCCGCGAACGCCGCCGTCTGGTCGTTGCACACGAATACTGTCTCCGTAGTGTTCACGCATCCTACTATGAAGCCTGTCACCCAATAGTATTTTTCCGTATCGGGGGCGCTTGAATAGTATGCGTTGTAGTATGCGTAGGCGCCCGCAACGGAGAGGGGCGCGTCCCACTTGCCGTCGCCGCCCAGGTCGGGGCTGATGACGGGGGGATTGTCAAAATTGACGTCGCACGATGTAATTCCCGTACCTGCGGCAAGGGCTATTACCGACGCGTATAATATTTTATGCAGTTTCATAAACATTTTGCTTTTGTTTGGTAATCTGTTTTTCGTGAAGTCCCGATTGTTCTGTACGGCATCTCGGTTAGAAACGGACACCGACGTTCAGGAACAGACGTATTCCCTGCGCGTACTGATATTTGTTGGGGAATTTCTGCGCGTCGTAGTTGGTATAGTCGAAACGTCCCTGCTGGAATGCGTTCGTCATGATGTCGCGGTTGTTGAGCAGGTTGGTGGCCGACAGGTTGAAGTTCATCGATACCGAGCGGTTGATGTACACGAGCTTGCCGATCGACGCGTTGAGCACGAATGCGTTCTTCATCTTGTCCTGCTGGGCGAGCGAGTGCATTTTTGCCTCAAGCTCCTCCTTGTTGGGATAATGCTGCCACAGGTCGGGAAGCTCCTCGTGGCGTATCGGTGATACCTGCACGTATGAGTCGCCCATCCATGATGCGTTGACGTTGAAGAACCACTGCTTCGGAGCTGCCCAGTCAAGGCCTACGTTTATTGCCGTCTGCGGAGTGCCGCCGATGAAGAAGTTGTTCAGATATACCTTAGTCTCGATGTCATCCATCATACCGTTTTCGTATGATTTGATGCCGGTCGGACGGTTCTTGTACTGGTAGCGTGCCCACGTGCCGGCCATAGTGGCGGTCAGCGACGGGGTGATTTTGTAGGCCATGCCGAGTTCGATGCCCTTGTACTGGCGGCGTACGCCTTTGAGCACGTAGTTCATGAATGTGCCGTACTGGTCGTCGTAGTATGAGAATTTCTCGGTGAGGTCGCTCATGTGCGTCCAGAATGCTGAGATTGCACCGCGGAAGCGGCGGTAGTTCCATGTATAGGCGATGTCGCCCGAAATGATGCGCTCGGGAGTCAGTCCGTTGATGGCGGTGTCCTTGATACGCGGAGAGATATAGGCATATTCAAACAGGGGAGAGCGGGTCTCGTACGATGCATGTGCCGATACGAAGTTGCGTCCGTCCACCTTGTAGGTTGCGCCGGCCTTGAATGCGCCGGTGTCGAAGCGGTGGGTCTCGCCTTTGCCGTAAGAGTTTTCGGGTGCGCGGCCGTTGCGCATGTGGCCGTCGCGCTGGAACTGCGTGTACTGCATCTTCAGGCCGTAGTTGATGTCCCACTGCGGCAGGGTGATCATGTTCTGCAGCCAGCCAGTCACCTGCACGGCGTTGATGGTGTAGTCGTAGCCGAAGCGGTCGCCGTCTTTTACGCGGCGGTTCGGATTGTTGAGGTCATTCTGCAGCACGTCGGGGTCGCTGGGGAAGTCGCGTTCGGCAAATGTGTCGATGTCCTTCCAGAACTCGCCGCCGAGAAGGTCGCGTACCGTCTTGAAGTAGTCGGCCGACGTATAGTTGAGCTGTACGCCACCCTGAAGGCTCATGTTGTCGTTCAGGCGGTGGTTGACCGTCGAGTTGAGGTGGAACTGGAACTGGTTGCTGACGCGGTTCTCGAATACGTATACCGAACCTTTGCGCTCGTTGTAGGGCAGGCCTTCCTGCTCCATGTTGGCGAGGTAGTTTGCCTGATAGAGGGCGTCCCAGTTGATCTGGCGGTCAAACGGTATGCGTGTGCCGTCGGGGCTGGTCATGTAGCCGTTGCGCCATGCGTCGGCCACCAGTTCCGATTCCGGGGTCGGCATGCCGTTGTCGAAGTATGACGAGGGGAGTCGCTTGTAGTAGTCGGGGCGCGGGTCGGGCGAGTTGCCGCTGCGGGTGAGTCCCGTGGTGCTGTAGTGTGTCCAGCGCAGGGCGGCGCCGGTGTTGACTATCGTGCGGTCGTTCTTGAATATCCAGTTGAGCATCGCGGTGGGGTCGAACTGCTCGATTACCTTGGCCGACCGTTTCTTGCCGTCCTGCCAGCCCCAGTTGGGGTTATAGGTATTGTCATCCACAAGGTCGAATATCTCCTGGTATGACGCTCCGGTGCCGCCGCGCTGTATCGGGGCGCCGAATGCGGTCAGCGTCAGCGAGTGGTTCTTGTTGATTACCTTCTCCAGCGACATGAACGCGCCGAACGAGTTGTAGAACGTTCCGTCTATCACGCCTTCGTCGGCCCAGCGGCCTATCGCGCTCAATGTCAGTCCCCAGCCGTCCTTGTTGATGCCGGTGGAATACGTAGCCATGGCGCGGAGCATATAGTTGGAGTTGGTGTAGGCTACCGAACCGTTGAAGCCAGGCGAATAGCTCGACGTGATGGTGTTGAAGTTGGTCGAGCCGGCGAGGTCGCCGAATCCGTAGGCGGCCGCGCCGAGTCCTATCGTGTTCGTGCGGTTGCGGAATGCGCGCGATGTCATGCCGCCCAATGTCGAGTAGCTGAAGCGGCCGCGCCCTAAGTCATTGAGCTCAATGCCGTTGAGATAGACCGACTGATACTGCGAGTCAAGGCCGCGGTAGCGGAAATACATAGGCTGGAAGTTGTAGTTTGAGGCATTGTAGTAGATGTCGTCCGATGCTCCCGTGAGCGCCTGGATTGACTGCGCGCCACCCTCTTCGTCGTCAAGGGCGTTCTCGTCATACCACATGTCCTGTGCTTCCTCGTAGTAAACCGAGTTCAAGTCATTGTTGGCCATCGTGATAGGACCCACGTTGACTGTCTGGTTTGCGAATAATTCTACCTGTTTTGTTGCGTCGGCATAGCCGTAAGCGATTGTTGTCAGGGTCGTGACCCCCGGTTGGGCATTTGAAATCAGGAAGTCGCCGGCAGGACCGGTGGTGACTGTAATCCCTTGATTTTGAAGCGTCACTAAGGCGCCGGCAATCGGATTGCCGGTATCGGCCTCAACTACGCTGCCGCTCACCGCTGCCCGTTGGGCCAATGCGGGGACTGCTGCCGTCAACAGCATGAGTAGGAACAGTTTTAGTTTCATAAATGCGTGAGGTTAGTTAATATAATTTTTCATTTTGTTACGGTAATTAAATTTTTGGGTAACGAATTTCAAAATTATTTAAAAAAAACATATCCACCAAATATTTTTTACAGGAATTTTGTCAAAAAGCCCGCATTTTTATTCACCTTCAAAATAACGGTTTTTCCATGAACTTTTTGTCGTTTCCCTTGTTAGGATTCTATTAAAAGCGTATTAAAAATTTATTAAACACACAGACAATGAAAGCACAACTATTAGTCGCAGCAGCGGTATCGTTTCTGACTTTTGCCGGATTCTCTGCCGGAGCACAGGCCCCGCAACAGTATAACTCGCTCCCCGGCATCGCCGTGGCCGGCTCGCAGGATTACGACAAAATTCCCGAAAAGGCAAGACACTTTATCTCGAAGCATTTCAAAGGTGTCAGCGTCACCAAGTGCGAGCTGTATTTCGCCGAAGGCAAATATGAAGTCGAACTTTCCAACGGCGTCGACATAGACTTCAACAACGACGGCGAAGTCCTCGAGATTGACGCTCCCGACAATGCCGTTCTCGACCCGGCACTCGTGAAAGACCTGCTCCACGACACCGCATTCCACCGTCTGGCAAAGGACGGCGTCAACAGCAAAGTCGAATCAATCGAATTCAAAAAAGGAAAAGTCGTTGAAGTAGAAGTAATGATACCCGACCCCGACACCTACATCTTCGTAGTAGACGGCGACTTCATAGGCTTCGGCGACTGACCCCCGCGCCACCTCTCACACTTCCATCCCCTCCCAACCGTCCGGCAAAAAAGTCAGGCCGCCCTAAATAAAAAATCCACCGCAATCAAAGAAAACCGCGGCTACTGTCCGTCCGACCGGTCTGACATGTCTGACTTGTCCGACCGGTCCGATTCCTACTTAGTAGCCGCGGTTTCCTAACCGCGGTGGATTTGGTAATATATTCCTTTTGATTTGTCGCCTTTTATCGATAGCCAAGAGACATGGCTATATTTCTCAGGCCTATTTCAGGTAGAATTTACGACCCCGGCACACTACAATGATGCCGTGAGCGTCATCGATATTAATACGGCGCCCGTTCAGGTCGTAGCAGTTGGTCAGATCGAGTTCTTCCGCTACAACTTCCTCTATGCCTGCCGGCTTATCGCCTTGGATATACACCTGATAATTTGTCGGGTCGGCAGCGGGAATTTTTGCGTCAGCATTGCTGTGGCAGAATTTTATGCCAAGCATCTGCACGGTGTATTCTCCGGTAGGGATGGTGCTTTCGGCAATAAGACCTACGGTGAAAAGCAGATCGAGCGGATTGCCCTCTTCATCATCTTTGTAGAGGTCGGAGTTCATACTCGAATCGCAGAAGATACGTAAATCCACGCCGTCCACAATATTGCATGCAATGGTGTGGGTGGATGTGGCGCGTTCGGAGAGGAATATGTCGTTGACTGTCTCGCGCCCCTGTTTGACCTTATTGATGCGGAACCCTTCAGGAAGAATGAATTCCATATTGAAGGCGGTGTAGTCCAGATCGTCATCGTCATGTTGATAGACCTTGATATAGTTGACGGTCTCGCCGTCAGCTATTATTTTATCAGGAAATTCAGCCCACACGCGCAGATGGTCGGTTACGGTGACGTCGAACACTGCCTTGGCTTGTGCCGAGCACAGCAGTATAGAAAAGATTATAAGTAGTTTTTTCATTTTGAGTTGTTTAATCTGTTACGTTTGATTAGGTTAATCTTGTCGCCGAGGTAGATGTTGCGGATTGCTGTGGCATCCTGCGTGTCGATTTTCCCGTCGGCGGTGACATCGGCATTTTTTAGATTGATTGTCGTGAGTGTGCCGGTGTAATAACCGCGGGTAGCTACGGCGTCGTTGGCATCGACACCGCCGTTGCCGTCTGCGTCTCCGGGCAACCCATTTATGGCGGCTTCGCTTTGACGGTTGCCGGCCCGGTCGGTGGCTATCACGGCAAACGTGGCGCCGGCGAGCTCATGTTCCGCGGTATAAGTCACAGCGGAACCTTCTATGCCTGAACTTACGAGAGTCCAGTCCTGAGTGCCCTCTTCACGCATATACAGGTCGTAGAACCATACGCCGGAACCGCTGTCGGAGCCTTCAATCTCGATGTCAAACGTGATATTGTCATCTGTATTAACGTCCGTAATGCGTGATTCCGGCAGAGTGAAATCGGTGACATTGGTCCACACGGGAGTGCTGATAGGCTCGTTGTTGTCGAACACAATCTCGGCACTGTTGCTTATCTCGGTACCGTCGGTCACGGAGCCAAGCAGGTCGATTGAATATGTCAGGTAGCCGGTACCGCGTCCTGACGCATCGTTGACAGGCAGAATTCCGTCGTCCATATAGCGGGTTGGTTCAAGGGTCATCGGGTCAAGTGAGCGCAGCGACCATTTCGCATGGCCTGTAGCGACCTCGAAGTCGAATGTAAGTTCGGCAATCGCATTGATTTCCGGTCGCATGTCGAGTGTCTTGACGAAATGATGCGTACCGGGCAGCTCGATCTCCTTGTCGCCCAGAATCAGCTTGAGTGGCTTGAATGATGCGAGGTCGAGAGCGTTTCCGTCAGGAGTGTTATCTACTACGATGGTTGAAGCCGGAGCGTTGGCAATCTCCGGAGAGTTTTCAAACTCGAGGGTATAGCTGACTGTCTTTATCCCGAGCGGAATGTCCTTTGATCCGGACGGCGAGATATATCCGTGCATATCATTTGGATCGGCCGACTGGAATGGAGCAACCTGATTGCACGGAGGCATAGGTGCGGAGCAATCCGGCGAATCGTTCAGGAATCCGTTCGCAGCATTGTATATATCGGATAGGCCTAATGCCTGCGCTATTATGCTGCCCGGTGTAGGCATTGCCGCCGCTACTTTGCCGCGATAATTGTCAAGCGACCCGTAAATCCCGGCGCTCATATCTATGCCGGTGGCTGCCATGGTGGCATCAATTCCATGAAGGCGCCCTCCGTTCTCAATGCCGCCAAGAGTCATACCGACGGCCTGCGCTACATCGCTGGCCCGCTCCGCAGTGGTGTGGGCTCGATTCAATTCCTTGCGGAAACTTGACTTGGATATTGCCTTGTCGGAGGAACCTTCGGGCGCCGACAGGGCGTCAAGATATACAATCATGCGGGCTGTCAGTAAATTGGTGGGGCTTGGACAGTTCGTTTCTTCAAAATCAAACCCATCTGAAAGAATTTCCCGGAATTCATCACTCCAGGGAGTGCCGCACCATACGAAGGTGTCGAAAATGTCGCGCGTATCCGACAGAAGTCCGATTGTGAGACGTTTGGTCTCATTAGGCCCGAGATAAGGTATCACGAACGGAACGAAAGCACCGGCAGTTCCGCGACCGAGTAAATTGTCTGTCTCGAAATGTGCTGGAATGGTGCTGTTCTCGACATCGAAATCTGAAAGATAGAAGTCGCGATATATCAGCGCATATCCTTCGCTCTCGCCGCTGATTGCGAAATTTACGGGTATGCCCCAGCATGGCTGTGTGCTGTTGTTGGTAATATCGATATAAAAATCGTAGGGCACATTGGCTACGCGTGGCTGCACAAGGGTCACGCTCACGTCGGCATTGCTTCTCTCCACAAAGGCGAGTGCATTCGGGCGGCGCACTGTCTCCGAAGTCCCATCGTTATCCTTGAATGTGGCTACAAGACTGTAACTTCCGGTTGGAGCCGAGGCCGCAGTGACATCGAATCGCATGGACAAGGCGTAATTGCTTCTTGCGCTCCACTCCGTCGGCTCAATCCTTGTGCCGCCAAGCTCTAAAGCAATATCCGTCAGATTGTGGAAGCCGTTGCCGATGACATCGACAAACAGCATGCCATCCTGCGACGATACCTCGGGCGAATTGGAGAGCAAAGCAAACTTGTGGATATGGCTGAAATCTATTGTAGCGGAATTTCCTGTTGCTAAATCGTGTATTGCGACATAATGGGTTCCGTTTTGCCGTATCGTAAAAGTGCTGTTGTTGGTTGCGTCGGCACCTGAGACTTTTATAAGCGTTTCGGCTGATGGAGAATACAGCTCCATCATCACGGCTTTGTCGGCACGGATATTGATGGAGTCGCCGATTTCAGCGTCGAATTTGTATACCTTGACAGTATTGGAATCGATTGAGCCCGTAGAGATATTATCGCCGGTCTCGAGTGTGTTTATTTCGCTCGGTTTATATTTTACGCGCATGTCGGTAAAGGTGCTTCCTGCGGTGGTGACCCGTCCATCCGGATCGATAAAACGGATTTTGAAGTCGTTGCAGGCATAAAAAACCGGAGCGTTTTCTTCAACGGCAAATGAATAGCTCTTTGAACAGAACGGCTGCTCGGGAACATCGATAAGTGTCATCAGGCTGCACGGGTTGCTTAATTCAGGCAGATTGACTGTCTTAAGTGTTTCGTCATTGTCGTTGAGCCAGTAGGAATATTGTTTGATTCCTTCGCCGCCTTCCGGTATTTTGACGAACCATGCTGATTTCACCGAGGTGGCCATGCCGTGGGGACTCGCCATATATAGAGAGACGGAATGTAACCCCGATGTAAGCGACGATGCATCTATGTCAAGATGCACGGCCTGACTGCTTGTCGATGTGTTCAGTACCCCTTTATATTCCCCGTCGAGATAGTAGTAGGCGTTGAAGGTGGAGCGTTGCAGGTCAGTCGGGACACGCATGAAAATGCCGCTGCGGTATCCTGCTGAGTAACCGTCAGTGTCGGAAAGTGCCAGTCCGATTGTATGCATGCCGAGATCGACCGTACTCATATCAAGGTCGAGGCTGAATGTGCCGTCGGCACCGACAGCAACTTTTTGTGTCTGGAACGGCTCTCCGTCTACATAGAATATGCACGTCAGGGGATTATTATCATTGAGCACCCTGCTTTGCTTGAGAAACCAACCGGTATGCGTGGCTGAAATATCAGCCCCGTTTTCAATATATGCATGAATGGTGTGAAAACCGTCAGCAAGCCCGTCGGTCGTTATTTCAAAGTTGCCGGGTGTAAAAGGATAATGCTCTCCGCCGAAATCAAACCAGTAATGGCCGGTAATGCCGTCGCCGTCATTGCTTCGGACATTCTGGCTGCCGATGGCAAATGTTATGCAGAGGAAAAGCCTTAATACGGATTTAAACATATCGCTTTATTATTTGGCATTTACTTCGATATCGACGGACAGCTTGCCGTCGGCAGTAGTTTTGGGCGCAACATTGAACTTCGTGATTTGAGGATTGGTAGGAGTAGGGTCAAAGCCCAGCGAACCTCCATAGATACCTACTTCAGTGCCGTCGTCGCCGATATACTTCTCGGCTTCATCAGTGAGCTGATAGAATGTACCTTCTTTGAATACGTTCATTCCATCGGGAACAAATGTGTTATTGTGCGATTCAAGAGTAGTATTGAACGGACAGTTTGCTGCATATTTGCCTATCCATATTGAATTTGACGCGTTACCTCTGTTACTGCAATATTGATAATCAGTGCTGTTGATGTATATTGAGTTTTTTACCACGCAGTCATTATCATCGAAAGTGGTCCCTTCATCCAATATGCAGTTTGTGAGGGTATAAAGCGAATTGTTACCTGAAAAAAAGGGCTCTTTAAGAAAGCAGCCATAGAAGTTCATGCTTGCATTATAGCAGAAATTTGCGCTTTCATAGACGATACAGTTTATGAAAGTCACATTTGTAAATCCTCCATGCCCGGTGTCATAGGTCAATTTCTTGAATTTGCATTTGGAGAATTGTGAATCGATGACGCCCTTCAAAGAAACAGTATTTTCGCAGAGAATACCTTCTAATTTGAAATTATTTGTTCCGTCTCCGTCAGCTTTGATTGAAAAATCACCTGTGAGAAGAGTCGGCTCGATGTAAGGATCAGTTTTGTCGACCTTTACTCCCATGCCGGCTCCACGGACAGTGATGCGCTTTTCTAAGGAAATGGCGGCAAAAGCTCCGGAGGATAATGTAATTACGTCACCGTCGACTGCTGCGTTATACGCATCCCTTAGAGCATACGCCGATGTGAACGATGTGATAGTGCCGTCATGCGACAGGGTGGCGACTTGTGTGGATTGTGCTGCGGCACATGTTACAGTCAGCAGCACTGCAAGAGTAAGCAATAGATGTTTCATTGCGTAGAGATGTGGGATTTTGTGTATCCGACTCCCCGCAATACAGTAAATAAATGATTGTGAACTGAAATGAAAAAGCGTGGGAGTCTGTACCGTTGCTTGTCCTACAGTTACAGGCTCTCGCATTGCCTACAAAGACTGACAAGCAACGTAGAGCCCACGCCGATATGATTATATGGCATACGACATGTCCGGCCTCAGCGGTCGTACATGTGCACACCGATATATGACATATCTGTGGGCGTCCATCGTTGCAATGTTCTGTCTTTGTTCGGAATTTGCGAGATTCGTAACTGTAAGAACATAGCGTTCGATAAACGCCTTTCCAAAAAATCTGGCATTACCCCACACCCCAACCGGCCAAACCTCCCATTGAGGCTGTCGACCACTACGGCGTGGTGTATTGCTTCGCAAAAATAACTACAATTATGCTAATTGTCAAATTTTCAACAAAAAAATAGAGTAAAACTGCGAAATACGTCCCTACTTTTGGGCGTTCTGCAACTTTCACCCTCTTAAGCTGAGTTGAATGGGGCGGGGGCGTCTCGCCCCATAACATCTTATTGTATTTACGGCCATTTAAGCGGGCTATGCCTGCCTTTAACACGTTCGTTCAGCACCGTTGATTCAGTCGGCGCGGGCCGTGATTTTCTTGCCTCGCGGCAGGTGTGGAAACTGTAGTCGGGATTGAAATCGGCCGGCTTGTTCATATACTGCGGCCGCTCCATGATGCCGTCGGGATGAAGTTTCCAGCGCTCTGGGATGGTGTTGAATGCTTTTGTTTGCAAATTTACAAATTTTTTGCTAATTTTGCGGTCGGAATATTATTTGCCTGATATTTGGCTGAATAGCTTGGCTTTAAATTATTATACTTACATTATTATTAATGATCCGTTAAAAATTCAACATATCGGCTAAGCGGTTTCTGCCACTATGC
>OFEY01000414.1_pt1 | contig 38167 bp, 23 predicted proteins | sample 1521251 | NCBI WGS metagenome assembly OFEY01 (sample SAMEA3504100, study PRJEB24116) | mouse gut metagenome | biome: mouse gut; feature: mouse-associated habitat; material: faeces | place: Denmark | collected 2011
CGACCACCGAGATCTACACTCTTTCCCTACACGGACGCTCTTCCGATCTATGGTCTATTAGATAATAAATTCCGCGAAATCGTGCCACTGATTTATAATCGCTTTTCCTTTAGCGAGATGTATAATGCTTTCTTTGTGGAAATAACCAATGAAAGAGCATTAGTAAACCCCAATAATGAGATATTGATTCCTTTTACAAGTGAGTATCTAAAAGACTAACAATGTTAGTGCAGTTTGGCTCCTCGACTGCGGGGTTTGGCTTTCTGTTCGTCTCGGTAGCGGCGAAGGGCTTCGTCAAAGCTGAGACCGTGACGACGACTTAGCCAGAGTTTGAAATCATCGGAGATTCCATTACCTCCTACTCCAACCCCTTGATCATCTTGTACTCCACCACTGAAAGATGGTGATAACAGGTTGATTCCGGCTCCTTGCGTTTGTAAGGTTGAGGATGCTTGATATGCTGCAGAATATTGTTTAAACGACTCTGGCACATAACGGTTAGCCGAAGGTGGCGTTAACTCACAACGAGTTTGGCAAGTCGTGAAATCATACCATATCCAGTAATCTTTCCCGATAATCTCTCCGGAGGGACAGATGTAGGCACATATTACTCGACCATTCCGGTATGCCTCTCTATCGTGTTCTGAGATTCTGGCTCTAATATAGTCATTGGGTAGCGGTGGTATGACTATAGGCCTCTGCTTCTGTGAAACGTGCGTGGTTAGGGGGCGCTTAACATGATTACCCACAGGTTTCTCTCCTCTATATTCCGCCTTGATTGGCTCAGCTCTTTTCAGTGCTGATACGAGACCTGAGTAAGTATATCGCTTGTCAATTTTGGAAGACGGGAACTTCTTGCCGTCCTTGACATAGAATGTTCCTGTTATCTTCGATAGCTCTGAAGGAGAATAACGGTGTTCGATGGTAATGACTTTGCGCTTTAACTCAGCAACGTATACCTACTTGAGAAATCCAACTTAAAAGACTTCTCAGACGGGTATATCAAGAATGTTGGTTGGAAATTAAACCTCAGACCTCGAAAAAGACTCGTTTTTTCAACTTCCAAAGCCGAATTCTTTCAAACAAATCGCTAATTTTGCACTTGACAGTTGAACTTACGTGAATGGTAACCACATCTTCTATGATAAATCTTGACAGGCAGACAAAAGGCGCTATCGCCGAGCATTACGTTGTTATGCGATTATTGGCGCGTGGCTATGCCGCCGCCAACATAAACATGACGGTAGGGAATACAAAATATTTCGACATCATGTGCAGTAATCCCGTTACTTGCAAGGCTATAAATATTCAAGTAAAGTCTTCTTACGACAACTCCCGGTCATTTAACATAGGACTTTGCCACAAGGATTTCATGACCGACAACCGGTTTGATGAGATCAAGGCCATGAAATCCTTGGAGGATAAAATACGCTGTCCATGGATCTTTGTGAACGTTCAAATCACCGATAAAGCTCCTGTTTTTCGTATCTTTATAATGACTCGCGAACAAGTTATAAAACTTGCTTATGAGTCAGAAAAGTGGTATGTGAATGACGTTCGACACAAAAATCCTCTAAAAGAGACAGGACAAGTAGCCATTGTCTTGGGCTGGATAGAGGGCTATGACACCGAGGCTGAAGACAATAATCGGTCCAAACGGAAGATGTTCAAAAATCCATTCCCCGCCAACCAATTTGAAGAAGCGTGGGAAAACCTTGGTCTCGATGATTGAAAGTCACTTTATCGACACGTCACTGAAGCCCGAACATTTGAGATAGAATCATTGTTTTTAAGAAAAACTAAGGAACAATGATAAACAACACTATATGTAAGATTCTCGGCATTAAATATCCGCTCATTCAGGCGCCTATGAACTGGATAAACAATGCCGAAATGGTAGCTGCTGTGTCGAATGCCGGTGCTCTCGGTGTGCTCGGACCCAATGCCGGGCCAAAGGAAATTGACGGCCGCAGGATACGCACCGAGGAGCGCCTGAGCATTGAGCTGTCGCGTGTGCGCCAACTCACCTCTGCTCCTGTGGGAATCAATATCTTCTCCGCTCACGACGACGCGACCCGGGCGTATGCCCTCAAGACCATCGCTGCCGCCAAGGCCAACGATGTGAATGTCTACTGCCTTGTAGGCACATTCGACGATGTCATCTACAAAGCAATCAAAGCAGCCGGCGGTATTATCGTGCACCGCGAATTGAATCCCACACCCGATTCGGCGCGCGTGGCAGAAGAAAATGGCGCGGATATCATCGTGGCCACGGGCATAGACGAGGGCGGCATGTTACCGTCGGGCTGCATGGGCACATTCACCGTCGTTCCGACAATAGTTGATTCCGTGAAATCCGTACCTGTGATGGCCGCGGGCGGTATCAACGATATCCGCGGTGTGCGTGCCGCTTTCGCCCTCGGTGCGCAGGGAGTATATGTAGGCACAAGATTTATTGCGTCTGTTGAATGTCCGGCAGCCAAGGATGTAAAAGACATGATTGTTGCCGGCAGCGGTGAGGAAATCATCTCTGTGGCGCCTGACGAACGGTCCTTGCCAACAGCCGCGGCGATTGAATATTACAAACGCCTGCTTTCCGGAGAGCCGGCCGAGGCAATCCATAAAGACATTATGGAAAGAGGCGGATTGGGAGCGGCAATGCTCCACGGAGATATCGACAACGGCATTATAAGCGTCAACACCGGAATCTCAACCATCCGCTCAATCAAAACCATCGCAGAAATAGTCGACGAACTCATGGCAGACTTCAGATAAATCCTTGTGATTGGATTTCGAAAATATTTCATATCTTTGTAGCTGGAATGGCGTAGTCTTTGCACGCTTTTTGACAAGCCCGAGGTTGACGACGGGCGCAATACGAATTGATATGAAAAACGAAATATTATATATCCTGCTGCCGGATTTTGCGGAGCATGAGATGGCATATCTCGCCGAGGCTGTGGCCTCTGATGAGTATGCCTTGAAGGATAATCCCAAGTATGTAAACAAATTTGTAGCTCCGACAATGGAGCCGGTAAAATCAATCGGAGGATTCCGGTTGTTGCCTGACTATTCGTTTGATACTATCCCCGACGACTTCGCCGCTCTTGTGCTTATCGGTGGCTTCGGTTGGCTGACTCCTATTGCAGATAAAGTAATGCCTATTGTCTCGAAAGCCATTGCCGAAGGGAAAATTGTCGGGGCTATATGCAATGCGGCTTCTTTCTTGGCCAAATGCGGGCTGCTCAACGACATCATGCACACCGGCAACGGACCTGACCAACTGAAGCTTTGGGGAGGAGAAAACTATTCGAATACCGACGGTTACCGGCACTGTCAAGCGGTGGCAGACAAGAATATTGTCACAGCCAATGGCTCGGCAACACTCGAATTTGCCAAGGAGTTGCTGCTCTTGCTTGAAAACGATACGCCCGAGCGCATAGAGATGTATTATCAGTTCAACAAGCAAGGCTTCTGTGAATTGTTCAAATAAGCGTTGGGAGCGATAAAAGCGATTTGTTTTTATGACTTCACCCACCGACACTACCCTGCTCCTTGGCCGCAGAATCAATCTTCCTGAGATTAAGAGCATTGTCAATTGGGCGTTAAATGATACAGTCAATATTGAGGCGCTTTTCGACTTGGCCAAATCGCACGACGAGCGGACTTCCGCCAATGCCCTCTGGTGCCTCACTCATCTTCAGAAGTTTGATGGAGCATGGCTTCAGAATAAACATGATGAGCTTATCGACATGCTGCTTGCAGAAAACCATATCGGCCGACGCCGGATGTTGCTGCAAATTCTCCGACACCAAACGTACGACAAGACCAACTTCCGTACCGATTTTCTCGACTACTGCCTGTCAAAAATAAATGCCGAGTGTGAGCCCTACGCCATAAGATGTTTCTGTATTTACTGCGCCTTCAATATATGTCGCTTATATCCGGACTTGCTTTCCGAATTGGAGTGCCATCTTGAAATGCTATCATTCCAATCGCTCTCGCCCGGACTTGCAAGTGCATTAAAAACCACCCTAAAGAAAATTGCAGGCGAAAAGTTACTCATCAAGCGTGAAATTACTTATTTTCAAACATCTATTATATGATAAACCGTTTCACTGTAGGACTTGTCCGCTATGGACTTTTCACATTATCTATCATCAGTTTATTCTTTGGTATTCTGGTCTTGATTATAATGTTTAATCAACGCGATCCATTTCTGTTTATCTATACAGTCATATTGATTCCGGGCAGTCTTTTTATGCTGTTGGGCTCCATGGTAGCGGAATACTTCGGCAGAAAAGCCGGACTCTATGATGATGAGTTGACGGATTAAGGATCTGCCTGCTTACTCTCTACAAAATAGAAAAGTGCCTTTACCATAAGTGGTCAGGCACTTGATATAACTTTGCACCGGTGCGCAAAAATATTTATTACTTTATTCAATCGCAAGTTGCCTTGCAACTTGAAAACTTGAGGTTTAGAGCGCTTTCAGCGCAGTTTATAAAGTTTAAATGGTTTACTTTACCGAGGTATATCTAAACTCCTTAAACTTTTTAAACTCAGAATAAACGAGCTTCGCTTGCGAAACTTAAATTACTTTATATTCTTCACAGAGCCGCCGGTGCCGGTCTTTTTACTGTTCAGACGAGCGGTATATGTACGTATTGTGCCATTGGTAGAAGCCACAGCCTCGCCTTTTGTATAATCGAGAGCTGCCTTAAGACCGGCCGATGTGGTGCAACGCAAATCCATATCATTTACTTTTCCACCATCAAGCGATATTGAGGCGGAGGTTGTCGACAGTGCGTCAAGCTCATCAGCCATAAGACTTTTCACTACAATCTCTGCCGAGGTAGTCGATTTGATGTCGATATCCTCACTTTTGAGATTATCGATTTTGATAATCGATGAAGTTGTAGCCGAAAGCTCAGCCGAATTACAGCGAAGTTGCGGAATATTGACCACAGACGAGGTAGTGGTGCTGATTTTCAACTTACGGCAGTCGAGTGCAGAATTGACGTTTACAAGCGCCGAAACCTTTGCTTCAATCTCCTTAAGACCTTTTGAGGCGACTTTCATGGTGAAATAAACGTCGTTCTTATGGTTATGTCCCTGTTTGAAACCGATACGGAGCGTACCCTTGTCGTTGCGCACAACGATATCATCAATAATATCTGTATCAGCTGTAAGCACGGCATCGCCGGGATTTCCTACTGTATATTCGAGTTTTACGAACGAACAATCGATGGCGTCAAAATCGCCGACTGAAATAGTACGAGTTTCGAGATTGCCGTCTGACTTGTTCGACGCCGCCCGGCAAGACTGCAGCGGCAACACGGCAAGCATTGTCACAAGCAGGAGAATAATTGAATTAATTTTTTTCATCACATACAATGTTTTGGATTTTATCTCTAAGACGATTTCAGACGCAAAATGTTACATCAAATCCAAGAAAAAATCATCTTATCATCGGAACAAGCAATGAAATCTTATAAAACCGTACGAGTCCTTTTTCCTTGACAAGCAATGACTCCAAATCATGGTCAAGAAAAGGATTGCGTCGCATATATCCGCTATCTTCAATTGGATAAATAATTACGCATGGCACAGCCGGCAACATACATGATTCATCAATATCTTCGTAGCCGAGTCGCCTGAGTATCTTCAAATCGCGGGCGTAGGCGCTCAATTGCCTTATGATGTACGTTTCGACAGGTTGACCGCTATATTTTGGTATATACTTTGTATCCAATATAGCCCTGAATTTCTCAGATCTGAACAAGAAGTCGGGGAAACCTGTCTTACCTTGATACTGATAGTCTATATCCTTTCTATATGCCTCATATAAAAGGCCATAGACATAGTGCTCGTAGAGCAATGACATATCAATAGTGAAAGGTATTACCATATTCAGGCACTCGGCTTTCCGATTGATACTGTAGTCGTAAAAACCCAAAACCACCTTGGCCAAGCGTATAGCCTCGCGATAATCTTTATATAGTTTATGAACCCTTGACTCCCCTACCTCATTGATTATCACCTCATCGCCTACATTGGCAAACATCGCAAGACTACGGCTTATAATCTGCGCTATTTTTGCATACGATTGGTGATTCTTGCCCATCATCGACAACACTTGGCGAGAATAGAGCAATGCCTTTTTCAGGATTCTGTTCTCAGGGATATCTTCGGTATATTCATCAAATTCACAATGTATGCGGTCAAACCTTTTGAAAGCGACATTGACCCTTTCGTTTTTAAGAATCTTGATATGCCCTTTTACCTTCTTGATATTGCGCTCTACAGTGACATAATCTTTCTTCAAGGTTTTGATACGCTGAAGCACACCCAAGAAATGCAGTATGACAAGCGGGCTCAGCACTCCGGCCAATGCTGGCGAAGCAATCGGCTTGCCGTCAAGCTCAACGCTGTATATCCTTGAAAATGAATCCACATCGACATCAGATGAAAAGCAAGTCATGAACATTTCGAGAAAATCGATATTCTCCACACCTCGCTTTGGAGTGACCACCAAGGCCTCTTCATTATCAATCCATTCAGCGCCGATTATATATGAGGCATAATATGCCCATTTTCCACTAAGAGGATGTTGGGTCCAAGATACAAGCCTAAGATTATTGTAGCGGCAATCCGAATCCTCTGAAAACAGCTCATGCTCAGACAGAAGCCTCATCATCGTATTCTTCACAATAAGGGCTCAGACTCATCCATGCGCCGAAGCAGCTATTTTTGAGAGTGTTGTCAACCCTCAATATCCCGTCGTTGATATATTCGTTGATAAGTGGCACTACTTCAAATTCAATTCTATCTGCAAGCTCAGCCTCCGACTTGGCCATAAAATAGCTGTGCCCTACCATAAGGTCGTCTACGTCGAATTCTCCGTTGATATGCTTTGGATCGGCAATAAACCGGCGCACGTCCTCAAAGAGTGCAAGAGCTTTCTCTGCAAGAGTATGGTTTGCACCATAATAATGCCGAATTGCCGCCGGGTCGGATTTCAAGGTCACGAACGCAAACCGCCGGCGCAAGGCATAGTCCAAAGTCCCCGTGCTGCGGTCGGTAGTATTCATTGTGCCGATTATATAGAGATTGTCGGGTACGCCGAAGAGCGTTTTTGAGTAAGGAAGAGTGATCCTGACCGGATGACTGCCACCGATACGTTTGTCGGCCTCAAGCATTGTGATAAGCTCTCCAAAGATTTTCGACACATTGCCACGGTTGATTTCATCAATAATCAAAACCACCGGCTTGCGGCGGTTTACCTTATACTCTCTTCGCACAGCCTCGATAAAAGCCGCCGAGTATTGAGGCCAGTTGTTCTCAACGCCATGCCCCATTGCCTGAAGCTTGATTTTCTCTATATTCAGTGGTGCGGGAGTGTAGTCTTCACCCTTCGTGCTCGCAGAATTTACACTGCGGGAGGAGATTGTACTGTTGCCCGGCTTATGCCATACATAGATTGCCGATTTGCCGGTCACTGTCGGTATAGCCCTTTTATGCTCTATTCCATTGATTTTATTTTTAATATAGTCATCGATACACTCAACTATATTCTTATCCTCATCGACAAGAGCGGCTTGGCAGGCACGCTTGAAGATTCCGTCCTCGGGCTCGTAGGTAACGCCGGTTGCCACTCCTTCTGAGTCGGTCTGGATGTGTGGTTTAAGCCCTTCCACAAAGTCTTCATAATCCATCGACTGGTGAAAGGTCGTGAAAAAAATCTGGCTGTCAAGCAGACTCTCGTACCGCTCCATAACGGCGGCATGATTATCAAAATCTATATCATTCACTCCGAGCACCCGCAGGGCGAGGGCTGCCGTTGTATATGTCTTTCCCGTGCCGGGTGCTCCTTGAAGAATTATATTTCGCTTATTGGCAAGTAGCCGTGCGCATTTATCTGTAATCATATTCTTTTCAATAGTTTTTATCCAACTGTCAATATATCGGTATTGCTCGGTAGCATGATTGCGGCAACAGCTCAAGGTTCCCCTTTGAAATAAGCCGGAGCGAGGCTGACGATGACTTTTGGCCCAAGCAAGCACCTCTACCCTTCTGTAATTGGCATGGTAATATCTATAACGTAATGATTCGTCTTGAAAAACTTCTCCGGTGACCCTACACAAAGCGAGCGCTCTTGTGCCTTTCCTGACCATAACGACACTTCCCGACTTGAGATTTTTGAAATCTCGACATTGATAATTGTCCCATTCACCCGTACCGATAACCGGCTCAGGCTCTCTGAGCATAGCGAGTGGATCAATCTCGGTTTCATCTTCGCTGCCAAAAGGCTTGTGCATTTGTATATGCCAATATATATTCATGAGAAGTCAGTATTTGAGCAAATTTACAAATATTATTTGAATTACAGCAAAATAAAAGGCGGATAGTCATTAAACCATCCGCCTTTACTGTCTATTTTGTAGGTTCTACGGGTTTTATCGTTCCGTCTGGATTGAATTCGAGTCGGTCGATACATACTTCGCGATGTATGCCGGGGCCTTTGTCTTTCTCAATAAAATTCTCATTTATACGGTGATATACTATCCGCCATTGATCCGTACCCGGAATCTGTATCACAGAGTTGTGAGCTGTTCCGTAGATTTTCTGTTCTGGGCGTTGGATCAATATCGTACACGGGTCAGCCACTTCTATCGGGCCGAGAGGATTATCGGATGTGCCGTAGGCGACATGATAGTTAGGAGAGCCGGTATCGTCTACCGACCATAGAAAATAGTACTTTCCGTCGCGCCAGAACACGTATGGAGCCTCGCGGTAGGCGTAGGTCTCAAGCGTACCTCCTTTGGGAGTCATCACCGTCAGAGTCTCTTCTTTGATTGAGGTCATGTCGTCATTGAGCTCCGCACCGGCCATGTAGCCGTTACCCCAATAAAGATAATACTTGCCCGAAACCGGATCTTGGAATACATCCACATCAATCTGCTGACCGCGACCTACAGGCGAGCTATTGACCATCGGATGATCGAGCGCTACAAACGGGCCTGTGGGGTCATCGGCAACGGCCACACTGATGGCCTTACGATTATTCTCCGGATTATTTCCGCTGAAATAGAAATAATACTTGTAGCCGTCGCCCTCCTTGCGTTCGATGATAGCGGGCGCCCAAGCATTGCCGGTAGCCCAAGGCACCTGATCGCTCTTGAGGTCAAGCATTATACCCTCGTCGGTCCACTCGGCAAGGTCGGGCGATGAGAAGACAGTGAAATACCATCCGCCCCAACCCGGTGTGCCGTCGGTGGTTGAATAGATATAATACTTGCCGGTTTTCTCTGAATAGAGGATCTCAGGGTCGGCATGCAGACCGGGTAGAATCGGGTTTTGCCATGCTTTTTCGCCCCAGCGTGCCTCGAGGCGTTCTTTCTCAGCTTTTGTTATGGGCATTACCGTGCCATGGCGGGGTGAGAAATCCTTGCTGAAATCTTTAGGCTCTTTGCTGAAATTCACAAGGTCTTTCGATGTCTGATACTGATATTTACCTGATGTATAAAGGTCATACATCAGCACGTAATCATCCGACCCGTTGAGCTTGAAGATACCGGAGCCCTCCACCTCGGGCTTGCCTGCGTAGGCGTCGACATAGTCAAACGACTCTTTCCACGGGCCGCGCAGGCGTTTTGCCGTAGCCTGTTTGATTCCGCTCTTGAGAGTCTTACCCTCCTTGTCTTTGTCATGTCCTTTGAAAAACATGTGCCACAGGCCGTCGGGGCCTTTCACGATGTCATTGTCTATGCAGCCGTCCTTGGATTTGAAGAGCACTTTGGGCTCACTTTCAAAACCGGTGAAATCATCGTTTGCGTAGGCATAGTAGGTGATCAGACCTTTGCTCTCGTCCTCTCTGCGAAGTGTGAAATATACCATGTATTTCTTCGCATCGGGGTCGTAGATAGTCTGTGGCGCCCACACCCAGTATGCATCCGAAAAATGCTTGGGATAAGTTTTGGAAATGTTTACTTTCGAGTGCGTCCAATTCACCAAGTCATCCGATTTGAGCATTACAATGCCCGGGTTGGCTTTCCAACCGTTGCGGGCGGTGCTCATGTCGGTGGCCACCATATAGAAGGTCTTGCCGTCCTCGCCCCGCAAAATATGCGGGTCGCGTATGCCTCCGCTCTCGCTGATGGAGTCGGAGCCTATTATCGGGCGGTTATAATTGAGCGCATGCCAGTCGGTGCCGTTGTCGCTCAAAGCAAAGCGCAGCTGCTCCTGATTGTGCCTGTCGCCCTGACGACCCTCAAAGTAAGCGAAGACGTAGGCCTCGCACTCCGGAGACTCGGCCATGGTCGGGAGAGCTCCGGCAAGAGCTGTAATTCCGGCAAGGATAATTGCCTTATTCATAATTTATTGATTTAAAGTTTCGAGGAATTCAATTTCCACAATTCGCAGCTCGTTGTTGGCTTTATCGCCACCCTCGGCCTTGAAAAGATCGAGTTCGCCGGCCTTAGGCTCCACAACCTCTACAATCTGTCCGAAAGCGTCGCTGTCCTCAGCCGCGCCTTTGAGGCGGACAGTATAGGTGTCGCTAAGCACGGGGTGCTCGATATTGAGATGGACATAGCCGAGGCTGCGGTCGGTGTTGCCGCTCCACACGAGGGTGTCGCCGGCATAAACCTCGATGGGATATGAGCGCTGGCGCCAGCCGGTAAATTTCACGCAGATATCATCGATTGCAGCGCGGCGTTCGAGTTTGTAAGTAATCCAACCGGTTGAGAGGCGGCCATCATTGAGCCACTCTGTGAGTTCGTTGTCATCGTAGCTCGCAGCAACCTTGTCGGCATTGGCACCGGCTGTTGCGCTGAGCACCTTGGTATCGACCTTGGAATCCTGATACGACGGGCCTTTCGGAGTCTCACCGCGGTCTAAGCGTGAGGGAAGTCCGGCCCAAGGGATATGCTTCGAAAGACCGTCTTTGGTGGTGACTGCCTTGGTGTCGAAAGCTACCTCTACAGGCTCGAAACCGGGAGCGACTGCCTTGACAGTGACATGGCCGGCTTCTGGCAGGCTGCGAAGCATGACGCGATTGACACCGGCCTCTACAGGCAGGCTTGTTGCGCCGGCAAAGTTATCTTTACCCTGAGCGACACCACCACGCCACTCCATAGGGCCGGTGACGGTGAAACTTACCGTATCGTTGGCAAGCGGGCAACGCTGTCCGTTGGCGTCGACTACCTCAAACTGCACAAGCACGAGGTCGGCACCATCGGCGTATGTCCCCTCAGGTCCTTGCATGAGGCTGAGCTTAAGAGCCTTCGGCTCGCCGGCTGTGCGAAGCTGCTTGGTGAGCACAGCCTGATTATCCTTATTATATACCACTGCCTCAAGCACTCCGGGCTCGAAAGGTATGGAATCGAAAGTAAAGAGGAAGCGGTAATCCTGACGGCCGCGACCGTACGACTTGCCGTTGACTTTCAGCTCAACGTCATCGCCTGACGAGACCACATAAACCGGTTTAACCGTTCCTGCGGGATAATTCCAATGACCAACGATATGGGCGTCAACGTTTTCGGGGTCAACCCACGCGTCCCACATCACCTGATGGGCATAGAAGCCGTCCTTAGGTATGCGCATAGGGTCTACCACCCCGCTGATACGGTAGTTTTCGGCACTGCGTCCGTGGGTCTGAGTGTCAGAAAAGATAATCTTCGCACCGCCGGAATTCACACGGCGTCCGGTGCCGGGACGTTCGCGCCAGAAGTCATGCCAGCGGCGCACAAATTCGATTGTCAGCTGGTCCTGATTTTGATTGTAGGCTTCAGCCGGTGCGTTTTTATACAATGGGCCATCGCCATGTTTGTGATAAGGATAGCTCCAGTCATCCCAATATTTGCGCAAACCCTCGTCGCGGCAATATTCGGTCTGAACCATGGGGTGATGTTCGCTCTTGTTGACGTAGAGCATTTCGCCGCCGTATTCAGCCTCGCGGATATCGAGCATTTCGCGCGAACCTATCGCACGTCCGCCGTGAGGATCGTATTGGTCGCGGATATCGCGCATTTCTATCATGTGGTCGCGCGATATTGACTCGTTACCTGATTCCCAAAAGATTACGCTGGGGCTGTTGCGGTAGTAGATGATGGCGTCGCGCATGAGATCCTTGCGCATTTCCCAGCGGCGGTCGTTGACGTCGCGCTCTGAGTCGCCGGCGGGCAACATCTGCATTAGACCTACGCGGTCGCACGACTCAACATCCTGACGCCAAGGCGACACATGCATCCATCTCACGAAGTTGGCGCCGCTCTTCACCATAAGGTCGTTTGAGTAGTCGCTCACCCATGGAGCCACCGAAATGCCCACACCGGGCCACTCGTTGCTGCTGCGCTGGGCATAGCCTTTCATCTGAAGCACACGGTCGTTGATCCATATCTTGCCTTCGCCGAAACGTGTCTTTCTGAATCCGGTGACGGTTGCCACCTCGTCGGTCGGCTTGCCGTTGATTTCAAGTGATGTATTCACGGTGTAGAGATAGCCATAGCCCCAGCTCCAGAAGTGGAGGTCGCCGAGAACTTTCGAGCCTTTGAGCACTGCTGTCGCTCCGGCGGCGATTGTCTCTTCACTGCCGCGGAATTTCGCCACCTCCTTACCGTCGTTATCAAATATCGAAACAAGGAGGGCGGCTTTCACGGCCTTGCGGCTGTCGTTCTTGACCTCAGTCTCAACATTTATGCAGGCCTCACGGCTGTCGGTCTTGATATCGGTGGCATAGACGTAGGTTCCCGTTGTCTGCAGGTTGCTGTAGAGCGGCAGAGTCTGATATACCTGGTTGGCGACATGCAGCTTCACATTCTTGGGAATACCGCCATAGTTGGCGTTGAAGTTACGGTCGTTCCACTGGAAGCGGCTGTTGGTGGCGCGCTCGCGGTAGGTCCAGTCGTTGTCGGTGCGCACGGCAAGCACATTTTCGGCTCCGAATTTAACGTAAGGAGTGATATCGAAGCCTACGGCCATCACACCGTTTTCGTGAAGTCCGAGATGGTGTCCGTTGAGGTAAAAATCCGCGCCTTGACGCACACCTTCAAACTCTAAAAATATCTTCTTGCCTTTATCTGCCTTTGGCAATTTAAAATGTTTGCGATACCACGCCACGGTATCGGTAAGCTCGTAGATCGACACTTTATAAGCCTCGTCCTCATTGAAAGCATGAGGAAGAGTTATGGGTTTCCACTCATTGTCATTGAATTTTACCGCTTCTGCACCCGCGATATCTCCTACGCTGAGCAACCAGTCGGAATTGAAGTTATAGGTCTCGCGTGATTCTGCTGTAAGACCTGCAGCTGTCGCAAGCAGCGCGGCAATCAATGTTTGTCGTAACTTATTGTTCATCTAAGGTCAATATAGAATAAAAGGATGTGGGATTCAAATATTAAAAACGGGAGCCGCCATTCACTGACGGCTCCCGCCTTATTATATCAAGTTTCGATATAGAAACTCAAATGATTACCAACCGGGGTTCTGCTTGAGGTTGGGGTTCTTGGTGATTTCGCTCTGGGGAATCGGGTAGAAGTTCATCTTCTCATCCCACTGACGGGCAACCTGCTCACGACGGTAAGAAATCTTGCCGGCGGCATCCTGCTCGAGGTGCATGCGGGTGATCGAGGTGAAGAACTTGCTGCCTTCTTTCCAGCGACGTACATCCCAGAAACGGTGGCCTTCGAAAGCAAGCTCTACGAAGCGCTCGTTCTGATATTTTGCCCAAAATTCAGCGCCATTGACGGTTATAGCAGGCATCTTCACACCTGTACGGTTACGTACCTTGTTTACAAGGCTGCGGGCTGTTTCATTGTGACCGTTAAGAACACCGTCTGCATTATCACCGGTAGCCTTGAAAAGACATTCGGCATAATCAAGAAGCGCACCGCCATAGCGGAAGTTAAGGTAAGTGTGGCGTGCCATGGTGAAACCTGAGTTTGCACCAAGGTCGATAGCACCGTTGCAGAGTTTCTTGAGATAGTAGCCGGTAGTGGTGGCGCCAGCGAGGGGCTGGGCGTTACGGCCACCATAGAAAATCTCAAGCGGTGTCTTGGTGTAGGTAGGCCACTGGTCGCCGTTGACAGCTACTGTAAAGGCAAGACGGGGGTCGCGGTCTTTATAAGGATTCTCAGGATCATAGCCTGAGCCTTCTTCAAAAATGCCCTTGCCATTTTTCATCTCGTAAGCGTCTACCAGATTTTGGGTCGGGCAGGTACCGCCTGTTCCACCTTCTACACCTACAGGCCAGTTGTGTGTCTCAACATAGTTGTCACCACCTGCGTTTACATAGTAGCGGTAGCAGAAGAGAAGCTCGCAGTTGATGGTAGCCTTGCTGAAGTTGTCAGCAGCCCAAAGGTTGGGGTAGCTTGAAGTAAGCTGCTTCTTCGGTTTGAGAGTGTCGCAGTAGTCAAAGAGTTCTTTGTAGTAGTCGGCTGCTACTTTATAGCGCTCATTGTCTCCTTCGGGGTTGAAGAGGGGGCTTGCCCAGTAGAGAGCTGCACGGGCGCGGAGTGCAAGAACGGCAATTTTGCCTGCACGGCCGTTCTCGGCAGTACCGGTTGCGTACTCACCAAGGTTCGCATAGTCTGCAATGATTTCATCCTTGATAGCGTCACACTCGTCGAAGATAAACTGGAATACCTCGTCAGAAGTGTTACGGCTCAAGCTGTTGGCCTCTTCAGGATCCATATCGCGGGTAATCAGAGGCACACCGCCATACTGACGGTTGAGGATGAAATAGTAGTAAGCACGAAGGAAACGGGCCTCGTAGGGATAGTTGTTATACTGGTGCATGAGCGCCTGATAGGTCGGGTCGAGTACCTGATCAGGGAAATCAAGACCTTGGAAGTTCTCAAGGAAGTGATTTGCGGCTTGAATAACCGTATACATGCTTGTCCAGTAGGTGCCTTTGGCATTCGAAGGCGACCAACCGCCATTGTAGAAGTCTTCAATGGCATTACCCATGATACTGAACTCGGCCTCGTCGGTAGCGCATGCTGCCATGGCGCCGGCACTGAAGTTGCCGAAGTCATAGTCGACAGCCTTGTAGAGCTGGGTCATGAATCCGCCTACACGACCGGTGGTAGCTTCGATGTACTCCTTGTCGTTGACGGAATATTCTTTGTAATTCATCTCATCCGAGCACGAGGTGGCAGCCATGCCGAAGAGCGCAAGGGAGATGATGGTATACTTTGTTCTCATAGTTTTTTGATCGAAAGGTTAGAAAGTAACGCTCAGTCCGAAAGCAAATGTCTTGGTCACCGGGTTGATGCCGTAGCACTCGGGGTCGTTTTGAGGTACATTGCTCGTTGCGAAGAGGTCGGTGCCGCGGAAGTATACTTTAGCGCCGTTCACTACTTTCAACTTGTTGAGGAATGTCTTGGGAAGGTTGTAGTAAACCTCGAGGTTGCGGAGCTTCAGGAACGAACGGTCGCGCAGCCAAAGGGTAGATGTGCGGTAGTTGTTGCTGTTGCTCGAGCTGCTGAGAGCGGGGAAGAGTGCATTCTCGTTGCCGGGACGCCAGCTGTTCTCGTAGGCATACTCAGAGATGTTGGTATTGTTGATCAGAGGCCAGTACATCGCTTTGGTGTTGAGGATAGCGGTGTATTTGCCTGTGCCTTGGAAGTCGGCGTAGATACCAAGACCTTTCCACTCTGCTCCGATACGGAAGTTGTAGTAGATATTGGGGCAGGTTGAGGTGTGGCCGATGGCTGTAACGTCGTTGGCGTCGATCACATTGTCACCGTTGATGTCAACATATTTGATATCGCCGGGACGTACGGTAGTGAATGTCTGTGTGGGGCTGCTTGCGATGTCGGCGGCGTCTTTGAAGAAACCGTCGGCTACAAGGCCGTAGATCTGACCTACCTGATGACCTGTCTGAACGAGATTGGGATAGAGCTGGGGCTCTTCAAGCATATCAACAATCTTGTTGGTGTTGTAGTTGAAGTTACCGCCTACGCTGATAGTCCAGTCGCCGAAGGTCTTGCTGTAGTCAGCGCTGAGCTCGATACCCTTGCTGTCTACGATACCGGCATTCTCGTAAGGTGCGGTCATACCGATGAGGGCGCAATATTTACCTGCCGAAGATACCCAGATACCTGCACGACGCTCTTTGTAGAGGTCAAGGCTTACGTTGAGGCCTTCAACATAACCGAAGTCGATACCTACATTGTATTTGTAAGCATGCTCGCGGCCGGGGTTGGTGGTTGCCATCTGGCCGAGGGCGGTCTGGCCGAAGCTTGAGCTCCAGTCGTTGGTGAAGGGATAGGTAACACCACTTTCTACATACGACTGAACATAGTATGCCCAAGTGTCGAAGGGAATGTAGTCTGTGTTGATACGGCCGGCCGACGCACGTACTTTGAGGTAGAGGTCGGGGTTGGTCCAGAATGCTTCGTTAGAAGCTACCCACGAAATACCTACTGTGGGAGAGAAAGCCCACTTGCTGCCCGGGGCGAGGCGGCTGCTGCCGGTCTCTACCAAGGTCAGGTCGAACATATAACGGTTGGCATAGTTGAGGTGTGTCCACCAGTTGATGTTCTGACGGTAAACAGTGTTGTTCAATCCGTAGGGATCGGTATACTCATATTCCCATTTCAGCTGGCTGAAGAGGTTGAGGTCACCGAATTTGCGCTGGTAGTTGAAACCGGCGTCAAGGTGCATGAAGCGATGGAAATCAGATACCTTCGAGTCACTGCCGAGCTGAGAGTCAACACCCTCGGTTACTTCGGTGAAAGTAGGTACGTCCTGACCTTCAGGCCATGTCGGGTTTACGTTTGAATAAACGTAGGTTTTGGAGTGATTCTCGTAGATATCGGCGGTATTATCGTAAGCGATACGTACCTGAGCGCCGAGACCGGGAAGAATCATGCCGAGGTCTTGCTTGATGGTAAGGTCGGCATTGAGCGTACGGATATGATTCTTGTAGTAGCCGGCGGCGGTTGACTGAGCTACAGGGTTGAGTGTGCCACCCCATGTAGATGAGCCACCCCATGTGCCGTTTTCTGACTTGATGGGGAATGCTGCCGAAGGTACGGTATATACCATATCCCACAGGTCAGCTTGGTCACCGGGACGCTGTGACTCGCTCAACGAACCGAACACGTTGATAGCCAACTTGGTTGTCGAGGTAAGGTCGATATCAAGGTTCATACGCACGTTGCCGCGGCTGAATTTGTCCTGTGTCGAATAACCGTCGTTGCTGTTGGGGTTCTTGATGAAGCCGTTCTCGGTGATGAGGTTGGCCATAGCATAGTAGCGGAATTTCTCTGTACCGCCACGGAACTCAGCTGTGTACTTGTTGATGGCGCCGGTGTTGCCGAATACTTGGTCTACCCAATCTACATTAGGATAGAGGTAGGGGTATTCGCCATTCTTGAGGGCTTCCATTTCCCAAGGCATGTAGCGGGGTGTTGAAAGGCCGTCGTTGGCACGGGCTTCGTTGATAGCCAGACCGTAGGTGTAGCCGTCAGCGAATTTGGGTTTGTGGGCGATACGCTGGATAGCGTGGTCGTAGGTAAGAGTGATAGAGCGGCTGTTGGCCTTACCACGTTTGGTATTGACTACGATAACGCCGTTGATACCCTTGGTGCCGTAGAGAGCGGTTGCGGTAGCGTCTTTGAGGATGTAGACATTCTCAACCTCTTCGGGTGAGATAAGGTTGATGTCGCGCTCGATACCGTCTACGATAAACAGCGGAGTGTTGTTATCGTTGAGGGTCTGGAGACCGCGGACGTAGAACGTCGGGTTGGTAACAGAGTAAAGACCTGCATTCTGGAGCGACTGCATGCCGTTGCCCTGACCAAGAATGTCGGCTGAGATGTTCTTTGCCGAACGTCGGTTGATCTGGCTGTTGCCGATTACAGATACTGCGCCGGTGCTCTCTTCGAGGGTCAGGTCGATATCGCCGCCATACGTGATTGTCTGGGTCGGCGACAGACTGCTCTGTATCGTATCGGTCTGTGCTGCAGCGTTTACTGACAACGCAGCTATTACCGACAGCACTGATATATATCTTTTATACATAAAGTCTGATTAATCTTGTTGTCAATGAATGTTGATTACCAACCGGGGTTCTGCTCAAGACCGTAGCCTTTGTTTACCTCGGTGATGGGGAATGCCTGCAGATAGTACTTCGGATCGAAGCCCTGAGTCCACCATACGCGACGGTTGGTAGTAATCTCGAAGCGCTCGTAGCTGAAATCGGTAGGCTCGTAGTAGCGGGGGTTATCCGGACCAATCTTCGAATCTGCACGGTCGGTAAGCCACCATGCCACCTCAAGAGGTTCGCCATTGATCAGACGATACATACGGAGGCCGTGGAGTGTTTTCTCGAAGTCCTTGGCACGTTTGTAGCGGATAAGGTCGAAGTAACGGGCTGTCTGAAGACCGAGCTCGCAAGCACGCTCGCGGAGGATTTCCTCAAGAAGGTTATCCTTATTGCTGGTGAGGTTCTTGTCGGGGTTGCACTCTGCAAGGCCTTTCATACCTACACGGGCACGGACGGCGTCAACATATTTGAGAGCTTCGGTGTTAGAGCCACCTGATTGGATGATAGCCTCTGCGTATGTAAGATACATATCGCTCAGAAGAAGCGGACACCACTGCGGGTTGTTGCGGCGGAAAGCTGCACCGGCGAGATAGCGGAGCATGCGGTAGCCTGTACCCCAGAATCCTTGACCGGTAACGGGCTGCTGAGCTGCTGTAGTACCGCCTACGTATGCCTCGTAGGGTTCACCGCTGCGGAGACCGCTGCTCCACTCGATTACGCAACGCTGGCCCTGTACGGCAGCTGTTTCGTAGAGACGCGGGTCGCGGGTGTACTGAACATTCTGAAGGTCGTGCTGGCCTTCAACTTTGTCACCCTTGATAAACATTTCTTTGAGTTTGCCTTCAGCTTTAGCCTTGTCCCAATCGAAAGGAGTACCGTCGGCCCACGGGAACATTTCTACATATTCCTGTGTCGGGCAGTATTCCACACGGGTTGTACCGCTTGAGCCGTTGTCGGCGTTACCGAAGCCAAGGTTGTACCATACATAGTCGTTACCGTTGGCTGAGGTAGAAACACGTACACTGTGGAGGATTTCAGGGCTGTCCTGAAGCATGTAAGAAGAGCGGAATGCGAATGCATAGTCTTCCTGAGATGTGCCTTCGGGTACTACGAGGTGATATACACCACGGCTCTGAAGCTCACTGAAGAACTTGTCGCAAGCATTCTTAAGAGTTGTCCAACGGCTTGCATCATATTTGCCGAACCAAACAAACTCGGGGTGTTCCATGCTCTTTGCAGCTTCATGATAGGGCTGGTCGGAGTTGAAGAGAGGAGAAGCAGCGAATTGAAGGATCTGAATCTTGAGTGCGTGTGCACCTGCAAGTGTCCAGTGACCGGTCTCTGAGAGAGCGTCGGTTCCTTCGTATGCCCAAGGAAGCTTGTTGTTGTTGATTACAGTATCGAGAAGGCCTACCATGAAGTCGACGGTTTCTTCTGCTGAGCTGCGGGGTACGTAGCTCGACTCGCTACCGGTATATGCAACGTCTACGATAGGCAGACCGCCATAGAAACGGAAAGCATAGAAGTAGGTGTAAGCAAGAAGACAGCGGGCTTGGTCGGCAAACTGCTCTTTCTCAAGATCGCTAAGACCGGGAACGCTGTTGATACGCTCGAGAAGGACGTTGCACTGACGGACGTTTTCCCAGATACGCATGTTGTTATAGGGATAAACGTTGTAGTTGTTGTTGCTGTCCGACGAAGATGTCACCATGCCGTTGTAGTACCACGACACGATAGCCGGTGTGGTAGAGCAAGCCTGCCAGCAGTCGTCAAGGAGGTCAGGCATACCTTTCCAGTAGTTATACCACTGGGGGCCGGCGTTAGTCGAACCTGTAGGAAGGTTATAATATTGGTACGCGTAGATCGCATTGAGGAAGTAGCGCGTATACTCAGGGTTGCTGAACACCGAGTCGGCAGTGGTAGTGCCGCCGGGGGCTTTGTCAAGGAAAGCAGAGCCAAAGGCGATCCTGTCGGTACAAGACCCTGCGCCTACTGCTGCCAATGCCAGCAAACCTACTACGGGTAATTGCTTTATTTTGAGTTTCATGACGATTAGAAGTTAATTTTGAGACTTACAGTGTAGGTGCGCTGCAGCGGGTAAGAGGGAGAATCACTTGCGCGGGTCTCGGGGTCACCAAAGAGGTAGGGAGTGAACGTCAGCAGGTTGTATGCACTTGCGGCAATCTGCACTGTGTTCATACCGGCTTTCTTCAGCCAAGGTGTGCGGAGGTTGTAAGCGAGCTGGATAGTTTTCAGACGCAGATACTTCGAGTCTTTTTCATAAAGAGTAGAAGAAGCGTAGTTGTTATCCCAAGCTGCCCATGAAGCACGAGGATAGTCATAGTCCTGACCGGGGTGTGCGGGATCCCATGTGTGTTCTACGTGGTAAACGAGAAGACCACCGTCGGTGTGGCTTACACGTGAGAGGAACGGCATGCGGAATACGTCGCTGATCATACGGCTTACGCCCCATGCGCCGGTCCATTGCATTGAGAATTCAAGATCTTTCCATGCGAAGCCCATGTTGAGACCTGATACCCACTGGGGATCATCGGTCCAGCCGAGTTCGCGGGTCATATCGTTTGCGGTAATCTTGCCGTCGCCGTCAAGGTCGACATATACGGCGTCACCGTCCTGAAGCTCGATGAGCTGCTCGGGATAGGGCTTGCCGAATGTCTGCTCGTAGAGTGCGGGGGTCTCTGCATCATAGAAGCGGAAGAACTGATACATCGAGCGGGCACCGATACGGTGGTTGGCTTCATACTGATAAGCATTGGTAAGAGGAGCTTCTTTCTTCTCTTTTACAACGTTGAAGTTGTGAGAGATGTTGAAGTTCACCCAGTAGCGCCAGTCTTCGTTGACACGGTGGTTCCAGTTCAAGCTGATTTCGAAACCGTTGCTGTCAACAACACCGAGGTTGGCGTAAGGTACGGCATAACCGATGAACGAAGGTGCGGTATAGTCGCGGAGAAGAATACCTGTACGGTGCTCACGGTAGTAGTCAAATGTAGCACGGAGTTTTGAGTTGAGGAAGTCCATATCAAAACCGTAGTCCTGCTTGAAGGCCTTTTCCCATGTTACATCGGGGTTGTTCTTGGCGCTTTCAGCATAACCGCCGAGGAGCACCTTGTTGTCTACACCGAAGTTGTAACCGAAGTTGGTAACGCCACGGGCAAACATAGCTGCGCTGTAGTTATAGGGGTCAGCCATATACATGAAGCGGTCACCACCTACTTTATCGTTACCTACAACACCCATAGAAGCGCGGAGCTTGAAGAAGTTCACAACGCGAGAGAGGGGCTCCCAGAATTTTTCGTTGCTGGCTACCCAGCCGATTGATCCTGCGGGGAATGTACCGAAACGACGGTCGGGGTGGAAGTTCTCAGAACCGTTGTAACCGATGTTGAACTCGGCCATGTAGCGGTTGTCATAGTCGTATGTCACACGGCCTACGAGACCAACGTAACCTTGGGGAATATCAGAATATGTGCTGGGGTAGTATACCTTGCTCTGGTTATAAAGGAGGAGGGCGCCAACTGTATTGAGGCCGAAACGACGGCTATAGTTGAAGGCAGCCTCGAAATACCAGTCACGGCCACGCGCTGTCTCTTCTTTATAGGTGTTCTGTGCCTCTGCAGTGAGCTGACGGTAAAGCATCGAGCCATCGTCCTGAAGTACGGGCGAATAGGTGGCGCGGGTTGCGTTTACAGTCTTCTGTGCGTTGAACCAGCTGTTGTAAGAACCTTTAAGACGGAAAGAAAGACCCTCGGTGATGAAATCAAGTTTCTGGGTCAACTGAAGGTCGCTCTGGAGTTTGTTGAGGTTGGTGCCGTAAGAACCCTGACGGAGATATTCCATAGGATTGGCGCTGCCAACGAAGGGAAGGGTAAGGTCAGCATAGTCGAGAGCCGAGTAAATCTGGCGGCCGTCGATAATACCTGCCGAATAGAACGGGGTTGACTGATAGTATGAACGGATCATACCGGAAGCACCCTGCGAGGTCTGAGGCTTGTGGTCGTTTGATACGATACCCGACACATTGAATGAAAGTGTGGTGGTCGAGGTAACGTCAAGGTCAAGGTTCGCACGATAGTTGAAGCGGTTGTAGCTGTAGTCAAAGTCTTCGGGATAATCGAATTCTTTGAACAGACCGCCCTGTGTGAGAAGACCCAACGATACGAAGTAACGCATCGATTTTGTACCGCCACTGATGTTTACGTTGCTCTTTGTCTGAAGAGTCGATTTTTTCATCAGGTAGTCGGTCCAGTTGATACTCGGGAAGCGGATGGGGTCGCTGCCGGTGCGGAACTTCTCTACAATCTCGGCGCCGAACATCGGTTCGTTACCGTCGTTGGCACTCATCTGATTGTGGAACATGGCATACTGATAAGAGTTTGCCATCTCGTTCATACGGGTAGGAGTAAGAGCTGAGAACGAAGTACTTACGTCGATTTTCGGTTTGCCTTCCTCACCACGTTTTGTGGTAATGAGCACAACACCGTTCGCACCGCGTACACCGAATACGGCAGTAGCGGATGCGTCTTTAAGTACTGTGATCGACTCGATTTCCTCGGGGTCGATATCGCTCATCGAGCGCTCCACACCGTCAACCTGAATAAGAGGTGCCGAGTTATTCCAAGTACCCTGACCACGTACGAATACTGTTGCGGCGTCCGAGCCCGGCTCACCTGAATACTGCACGGTAGTCACACCCGAAAGCTGACCGGCGAGCACGTTGTTTACCGAGCTCACGGGAGTTTTCACGAGGTCATCACCTTTAACACTTGAAATAGCGCCGGTTACAGTGATTTTCTTCTGCACGCCGTACGCTACAACTTCTACACCCTGAAGGGCTACGGTACTTGAAGTAAGGGTTACTTCCATACCGTCTTTAGCGGGATGTTCTTGGGTTTCATAGCCAACGTATGAGAAGCTGAGCTTCGTGCCGGGGGCTACGCGAATACTAAAATTACCGTCAATATCCGTCACTACGGCCACCTTGGGCGCGCCGACTGTCGATACTGATGCTCCGATAAGGGGTTCTCCTGTGTCATCGACTACTGTACCTTTTATCAGTGCAGTCTGTGCCGAGGCACAAACCACTCCTAAAAGTACAAGCAATCCTGACAGGAACACTCTTCGTGCATGCCGAACTCCGTTCTGCAATGCCGAATTTAGACTTGGTCTGTCTTTCATGATTGGATTATTAAAAATGGTATTAATCTTTTTTGTGCAAAATTGTGTAAATTTTTGCTGCATTTATGAAAATATCAAGCCCATTAGGGCCTCTAATCATGCTGAAACTCTCCAAAAGTTGTTTTTATCCCTTTTTGAATCATTTTTAGCCCTATTTACCAACTTTTACTTGTTTGTGTATCTCCTTTATTCTGTACCTTTGCATTGACCGTTACAAATCGATTACCAATGAACAAATTTTTAGCTTTTCTTTTTGTCTACATTGTTTCATTCGCATGCTTTGCCCGCGACATGAAAGTTCATTATCTGCCCACCCAGTCTAATATTCCGGAGCATAATATAGTCGACGTTTTCCGCGACAGTAACGGTTATATGTGGTATGCAGGCGTCAACTCGCTCTATCGCGACGACGGATACAACATAGAGACTATCAAAATTGGTGCAGACTGTGAGATACGCGAGATTTCTCAGGATTACGACGGAAATATATGGGTTGCGTCGGATATCGGTGCGTTTTTAATCGACAAAGATACCTATAAAATTACAATTTTTGACGAACAAAAGTTAAAAAATCACCCGGTAAATAACATTTTTTATACAGCCGACGGCTCTATCTGGATCAACCAGTATGGCGTGCTCCACCGCTACGACCCTGATAGAAATTGGGTAAAAGACTACCCTATAGCCGGAAAAGGGAACAAAGGCTATGTGACAGGTTTCTGCGAGCGTGCTCCGGGCGACATCTTCATGACATGCTACTCCAACGGTGTATACCGTTATAACCGCGCGCGTGATATTTTTGAGATGTTCGCCCCGACCGACAACAACATAAAACTCGGCGGTCTGATATTTGACAGCCGCAACGATTGCTTCTGGACGAACGACCACGAGGGCAACATGTATCACTTCAAGCCCTACCCCACCCCTTCCGAACCTCTTTTCGTAGCTTCTCCCGTAACACACCCGTTTACTCCTGACAAACGTGAACGCGTTCATTATTATACTGTAGACAAAGACCTTGGCTATATATGGTGTATCACCCGCAATCACCTGCTCGCTTTTGAGCCACAGGAAGACGGACACCTCAAAACCCTCGACCTCAAGGTATGCTCACAATTCGACGGCGTATCCATGCAGGCGATAGAGGCGACCCCGGGCCTTATCTGGATCACAGCTTTCGACAAGCCATGCGCCGTGATTTCCCTTGACAATAACAATGTCAATTTCAATCCTTTAAATATACCGATCCGGCAACAGGCCTCTAATCACACACCTGTCGCAAGACAGCGATAAAAACCTAATATGGCTTCTGCAAATGCGCACCGGCCTAATACTCTACGACAAAAAATCCAACAAACTGGTTTACAACGACGAAACGACCGAAACAAAAAATCTTCGTCTGAATACAGCCAACAACCTCGCCCCTTCACCATACTACGACGGCGTGTGGGTTTCGCAACAACGACGTGGAATGTTGCGAGCCGTCTCACGTAAAGGACTTAACATCATACCTCTCGATTCTATAATACTCACAGACGCTGTCGACCACTCAATGAGGGTCAACGCAATTTTCGAGGACAGCCACAAACGTGTGTGGGCCGCAACCTCTACCGGTATCTACGCTTACGACCTTGAAAACAGGCGTTTCACCCTCAGAGTCCCAAATATCCGAAGCGGCTCGTCTATCACAGAAGATCCGTTCAGTAATATATGGATTACAACAAAGGATAACAGCATTTACAAATTTCCCGCGGCAAATATCAACGAGAAAGTGAGATATGAATTCCCCGGTTTCTTTTCTGCAATCGCTCCGGCGGTAGAAAACAAACTGTGGATCGGCACCGACGACGGAAGAGTTTATCTTTTTGACCCTGAGAAAATTCAATATACCGAACATACTGTATTAAGCAACATCCTCCACGCTCCGATAATAGAGATAATCCCGGGCACCGATGATAAAATATGGGTTCTCACAGAGCCACGCCTTGTAGAATATGCGCCTCAGACACAGACATTCAATCTTTACCGTGGCGGTGTTGACATCGACGCCGAGCGCTTCCTCACGGCAGCTCCGGCAGCCGACGGCGACCTCTTGCTCGGCACTATCGGCGGTATAGCGGAAATCTCATCAGGAGAAATACCGGCAACTGCCAATCTGCCGCAAGAACCGCATGTCACCAACATTACCATCGACGGCAGGTCAATACTCTTCGGCGACACCACCATGGTATACAATCCCGAGAAGCTCGTGATTGGGGCTGAAGACCGAAACATCGTTTTCCATCTCAGCTCTAACGACAACATCAACGCCGACAAAGTAAGGTATGCCTATCGCCTCAAAGGATTCGACAAACAATGGTCAATTACCAAGCACGGTGATAACAAAGCGGTTTACAACTATTTACCTAAAGGCCGCTACACTCTTGAAGTAAAGACATGCGACCCTCACAACAACTGGTCTGACCCTATAGAAGTACTAACCGTAGACCGCCGGCCGGCTATCTATGAAACATGGTGGGCAAATTGCATTATCATACTCATTATAGTAGGATTGACGGTATTTGCAATCTGGCGCTATCGCAAACATTTATATAATGAGAACCAAGAAATGTGGTCAGACAGTGCCGAAATGGTCAAAATGCGTCAATACCTCGAGAGCCCCGTGTCTCTTCCCGATGAAGAATATCGCCATCTCGACAGCCTGCTTGTCAGCAAAGCCACCGAAGTGGTGGAAGCACACCTTTCAGAACCCGACTTCGACGTTAACGAACTTGCCTCGGGTTGCAACATGTCGCGCTCATCCTTTACCCGCAAAATAAAAGCTATCACCAATCTCACACCCCTTGAATTCATCAAAGATATAAAGATGAAGCATGCCCGCCACATGCTCGAGAGCCAGAACTACACTGTGAGCGAAGTTGCAGAAAAACTGGGATTTGCCAATCGTCGCTATTTCACAGCCTCGTTCCGCAAAGCTACCGGTTTCAATCCATCTGAATATTTGCGAGACAAACACGAAGATGATACTGATGTAGAAAATGAGTCTGATGAGGGGTGATTTTGAGTCATTACGGCATTTCTGTTGATTTTCAACCCTTATACGATTGACTCAAAACAGCATTTTTTCATCCTTTTTTTGCAACTTTGCACAGAATACCCTTACATCTGACAAACATGAGACAAATACCCCACAACATTAGGTACACAAAAGGTAAGATTGTTTTAGGCGCAGTATTATTGACTGCCATGCTGACTACGCCACCGGCCATCGCCGGTGGCGGGGCCGCCGATGAATCTCCCCGTAGTGTGATTTCAGCCAACGACAATTGGTTATTTCTCGCCGGAGATATTGCTGACGGCGAAAACGTGAATCTCGACGACAGTAATTGGCAGCAAGTGCGCCTCCCTCACGATTTCCAGATTCATCAGCCTTGGGTTGAGCCATCAGCCGACGAAAAGCCGGATGAAGACAACCCAATGGCGAACATCCGCAGCCGTCTCAGCGCCCGTGCTTTCAAAGAAATGGGTCAGGGATGGTACCGCAAGACATTCACTCCCCCGGCCGAATGGCAAGGTAAACGTGTCTTGGTTGACTTCGAAGGCCTGCTGCTCGTTGGCGACGTGTATCTCAACGGCGAACGTATCGGCGGCACAGACTACGGTTATCTCGGTTTCGACGCTGACATCAGCAAAAAACTCAAATTCGGAGAACCCAACGTGCTCGCTGTCAAAGCTGACACCGGCAAGCCCGAAAATTCACGCTGGTATACCGGCGCAGGACTCTACCGCGATGTAAATTTCATCGTCACAGATCCTAAGCAGTTCTTCGTCCGTCACCCGTTCGCAATCACCACTCCTGAAGTTTCAGCAGATAAATCAACGGTAGTTATCGACGGTGAACTCACAAACTACGTAAAAGACGACAGCATTCGCGTCGGCATTGAAATCATAGCTCCCGACGGACAAGCCGTCTACTCAAAAACAAGCTCGCACTGGAACAACCGCAAGCAACCTATCCGCGAGTTCCGCCTCGACAGCCTCGAGCTCAACAACGTGAGCCTCTGGGATTTGGATACACCGAATCTCTATACTATGGTTGCCACAATCTACCGTCCCGACGGCACAGTGGCAGACAAACTTGAAGAACGCTTCGGTATCCGCAAAATTGAATTCTCGCCCGAATACGGCTTCAAACTCAACGGAGAAAAAGTGCTTCTCAAGGGCATAGCCAACCACCATACACTCGGTGCTCTCGGTGCAGCGGCTTATCCCAAAGCAATCGAGAAACGTATCGACATGCTTAAAGACTTCGGTTTCAACCACATCCGTACCTCTCACAACCCATATAGCAAGCAATTCCTAGACCTTTGCGACGAAAAGGGTATTCTCGTAGTCGACGAACTCTATGATAAATGGACAAGTCAGTTTGCCGGAGGACGCAAAGATTGGACAGAGCTGTGGCAGCACGATGTGCCCGAATGGGTGCGCCGCGACCGCAACCATCCCTCGGTCATTTTCTGGAGCCTTGGAAATGAATTGCAACTTATTCCCGACCTGCCTTTCAACGACTGGGGTGTCACTCCCTATAAATTGCAGAAAGCACTCTTAAACCGCTACGACACAACACGTCCTGTCACCGTTGCCATGCACCCTCGCGGCCGCAATGAGCATACCGACAGCCTCCCTGCTCCCCTCGTGATGGAGACAGATATCGCAGCCTACAACTACCGCTACATGTACTTCCCCGGCGACGGGCGCCGCTTCCCTTGGATGATGTTCTACCAGAGCGAGGCAAACACCTCTGCCATGGGTCCGAACTGGTTCGAGATGGATCTCGACAAAGTTCTTGGTCTGGCATACTGGGGTATGATCGACTACTTCGGAGAGTCAAATGGCTGGCCGGCAAAAGGTTGGGTGAATGGTGTTTTTGACATTTCACTTGAGCCCAAGCCTCAGGCTTACTTCCTCAAGAGCTTCTTCAAACCCGAAGAACCCATCGTACGCATTGCCATAATCGATGATGAGGCAAGCACCATCTGGAACGACGTTCAAGTAGGCACAAAAACACAATCATCGCACTGGAACCGCAAGGAAGGCTCAAAGGTCAACCTCTACACCTACACCAATGCAGATGAAGTAGAGCTGTTTATCAACGGCAAGAGCCTCGGCCGCCGTACAAACAATGTTGACAATCCCAAGGAGCACAACCGTATATATTGGAAAGATGTTCCTTACACCAAGGGGTACATCGAAGCCCGCGCATACAATAAGGGTGAGAGCAAACCCGTAGCCGTACATCGCTCGGAAACTACCGGAAATGCCGTAAAACTCACAGCAACAGGCGACAACAGTGCATGGAAAGCCGACGGTCAAGACCTGCAGCACATCCGTATCGAGGCTCTCGACAGCAAAAACCGCCGTGACTACGGTGCTTCTCAGCCGCTGAAATTCAACGTTGAGGGTCCGGCTGAAATCGTCGGTGTAATCAATGGCGACCTCACAAGCAACGAACTCACCGTCGGCGACACCCGCAGCCTCTATGGCGGCTCCTGTGCAGTAATACTGCGCTCTACCGGCGAACCCGGCGAGGTAGTATTCACTGCCACCGACCAAAACGGTAAGCTGAAAACCGCTAAAACTAAATTCTACACAAAATAAACCATTCGTAATCAACACAATGCGAAAAATCAGTCTTATATTACCCGTTTTAGCACTCGGAACGCTCTCAGGCGCTGCGCAGGCTAAATACGATTTTTCGAAGCTCCAGCGCGAAAATCTCGGTCGTGGCGTTGTGGCTGTCCGCGAAAATCCTTCTACCGTAGCCGTTTCTTGGCGATACCTCGAGTCTGACCCTGAGAACCAAGCTTTCGATGTATATCGCAACGGTAAGAAAATCAACAAAAAACCTATTACCGACGTTACTTTCTTCACCGACTCATATTCAGGCAACGGTGAGGCAAAATATGAAATCAAAGCCCTCAAAGGCGACAAACTCGCAGGCACTTACACTCTGCCCGCCGACGCTCCCAACGGCTATATCAACATACCTCTGCAGCGCCCCGAACTTGGCGTAGACCCCTTCGGCAAAGAGTATTTCTACAATGCCAACGACGCCTCGATAGGCGATGTAGACGGTGATGGAGAATATGAGATTATCCTCAAATGGGACCCGACAAATTCACACGATAACGCCCACAACGGTTTCACAGGCCCGACATACTTTGATTGCTACGAACTCGACGGCACACTCAAATGGCGTATCGACCTTGGCGAAAACATCCGCTCGGGTGCACACTATACCCAATTCCTCGTTGCCGATTTCGATGGCGACGGCAAAGCCGAACTCGTCTGCAAGACTGCCGACGGCACCACCGACGGTCAGGGCAAAGTTCTCGGCGACCGCCGCGCAGACTGGCGCAATCTCAACGGACGCATTGTCTCTGGCCCTGAATACGTATCTATTTTCAACGGCGAGACAGGTGCTGAAATGGCAACGGTAGAATATATTCCTCCACGCGGCGATATCAAAGCTTGGGGCGACGGATATGCAAACCGCTCCGACCGCTTCCTTGCCGCTGTGGCTTATCTCGACGGTGTACGTCCATCGGCCGTTATGGCACGTGGCTACTACACCCGCAGCGTTCTGGCAGCTTACGATTGGGATGGTAAAGACCTCACAGTTAAATGGGTATTCGACACCGACACTCCCGGCAATGAGGCATACGCCGGCCAAGGCAACCACAACCTTCGTGTAGTCGACGTTGACGGCGACGGCTGCGACGAAATCATATATGGCCAGATGGCTGTTGACCACGACGGTAAAGGCCTCTACTCTACCGGTATGTACCACGGCGACGCTATCCACCTTCTCTCGGATATCAACGACGAAAAATACTACGTCTGGGGCTGCCACGAGAATAAAATCGACGGTACAAGCCTCCGCGACGCCCGCACCGGCGAAGTCATATTCCAATTCAAGAGCGACAAGGACATCGGCCGCTGCATGGCTGCTGATATTGACCCCAACTATCCCGGCGTGGAAGTATGGTCACCCAACACCGGCGGTGTACGCTCATTCAAAGGCGACCTCATCAGCAAGAAAAGCGACTTTAAAAACGAAATCTCAGCCAACGTGCCTGTAAAAATGGCCGTATGGTGGGACGGCGACCTGCTCCGTGAAATGCTTGACCGCAACGTGGTAAGCAAATACAACTGGGAGACAGGCAAGATGGACAACCTGCTCGTGATGGAAGGTTGCACTTGGAACAACGGCACAAAAGCCAACCCGGCCCTTCAAGGCGATATTCTCGGCGACTGGCGCGAGGAAGTGCTCGTCCGCACTGAAGACAATCAGAATCTGCGTCTCTACGTCACCACAATACCCACTGAATACCGCTTCCACACATTCCTGAGCGATCCCGTATATCGCACAAGTATCGCAAACCAAAATATCGGATACAACCAGCCCGCAGAACCCGGATTCTACTTCGGTCCTGACTTGAAAGGTAAGAAATTCCGCGGCACTGTAATCAAATAAAAAGCTATGAAGTCAAAAGTCAGCAGCATACTTTTTATTGCAGCATCTTTGAGCATTGGCTCAGCCGTTGCTCAAAGCACTGTTGCACCTCCTATGGAGGACGTCAACAAAGTGATTGACAATACTCCCGACAGTATCAACATTGCCAAGACTGCCCGTCCCGTGCCCGGCTCTACCCGCAAAGGCGACAATCCTGTGCTCTTCCTCGTGGGCAACTCTACAATGCGCACAGGCACAATGGGCAACGGCAACAACGGCCAGTGGGGCTGGGGTTACTTCATGCCCGAATACTTCGACCAAGACCGTATAACCGTTGAAAACCAAGCTCTCGGCGGCATGAGTAGCCGCACATTCTACAACCAGCTTTGGCCCGATGTCCTCGAAGGCGTAAAGAAAGGCGACTGGGTGATAATCGAGCTCGGCCACAACGACAACGGCCCCTACGACAGCGGCCGCGCACGTGCAACTATCCGCGGTATCGGCAATGACTCACTTGAAGTAACTATCAAGGAGACAGGCAAGAAAGAGACCGTATACACCTACGGCGAATACATGCGCCGCTTCGTACGCGAGGTCAAGGCTAAAGGCGCTTATCCTATCCTGTTCTCTCTCACTCCCCGCAATGCTTGGGATAAGGACGGAAAAATCGTCCGCGTTGACAAGACTTTCGGTCTTTGGGCTAAGCAGGTAGCTGAGGCTGAGGGTATTCCTTTTGTTGACCTCAACTACATCACTGCTAAGAAATTCGAGAAATTCGGCCCTTATAAGGTTGATTACCACTTCTATCTCGATAAGATCCACACATCTGAGTTCGGCGCCCGCAACAATGCCGAGTCAGCGGTTGAAGGTATCCGTGCCCTCAAAGATGTGGCTTTGAAAGACTATCTGCTTCCCGCTCCGGTAGACAACGTCACAGGCAGCAGCCGCAAACCCGGCTGCCCCGTGATTTTCACCATCGGCGACAGCACCGTCAAGAACAAAGACAACGGCGACAGCCAATGGGGCTGGGGCAGCGTGATTGCCGAGCAGTTCGACACCACCAAAGTGACCGTTGAAAACCACGCCATGGCAGGCCGCAGTGCCCGCACATTCCTCGACGAAGGCCGTTGGGATAAGGTTTACAATGCACTCCAGCCCGGCGACTATGTAATCATGCAATTCGGCCACAACGACGGCGGCGACATCAATACAGGCAAAGCCCGTGGTGAAATCCATGGCGCAGGCCCCGAAAGCAAGGTATACCTCATGGAAAAAGACGGCAAATACAAAGTCATCTACACCTACGGCTGGTATATCCGCAAATTCATCACCGACGCCAAGGAAAAAGGAGCTATTCCAATTGTTCTGAGCCACACTCCGCGCAACAAGTGGACAAACGGCAAAATCGAGAGCAACGCCGCCAGCTTCGGTCTCTGGGCTCGTCAGGCTGCTGAGCAGGCAGGTGCGTACTACATCGACCTTAATGCCATCTCAGGCAAAAAACTGCAGGCTCTTGGCGAAGGCAACACCGCTCCCTACTTCAAAGGCGACCACACCCATACTTCTATCGACGGGGCCCGTCTCAACGCTTCATCGATTGCCGAGGGTATCCGCGGCCTCGACAGCAACTTGAAGAATTATCTCAAACCCGCTGTCTATGAATATGATATGACAGCTAAAGTTCCCGCCTACAACGAATTCGACGGCTATGGCTACGACTTCAACACCACACCCGACCTCAAGAAAGGCAAACAGCCCTTCTTCTTCTCTGTGCGTGTGCCCGACGGAAACTATAAGGTAACCCTCAAACTCGGCGACAAAAAACGCGCAGCCAACACTACCGTGCGCGCCGAAAGCCGCCGTCTCATGCTTGAGAACGTCGCTACAAAGAAAGGCAAATTCGAAGAGCACTCTTTCATCGTCAACAAGCGCAACCCCGGTATCAATCTCAAGGATTCCGTTCGTATCAATCCACGCGAGGTAGGAACTCCGACATGGGATGACAAACTCACTCTCGAGTTTACCGGCGACGCTCCTGCTGTTGCAAGCATTAAGATCGAGCCCGTCGACGATGTCACCACCGTATTCCTATGCGGCAACAGCACCGTCGTTGACCAGACCAAAGAGCCTTGGGCAAGCTGGGGACAGATCATCCCCCGCTACTTCAAGAGCAATGTAGCCGTGGCCAACAATGCCGAAAGCGGCGAACGCACAACATCATTCATGGCTACCAAACGCCTTGAGAAAGTGCTTTCGATGGCAAAACCCGGCGACTGGATCCTCATCGAATTCGGACACAACGACGAGAAAGACAAGGCGCCCGGCAGCGGTGCATACTACAACTTCTCGCACAACCTCAAGACCTTTATCGACCGTGCACGCGCAGCAGGCCTCAAACCTGTGCTCCTCACCCCTACAGCCCGCCGTCATTTCGACAAAAACGGTAAACTCAACAACACCCACGGCGACTATCCCGCAGCAATGAAAGAAGTTGCCAAGCGTGAAGGTGTGCCCGTGATTGACCTCACCGCACTCACCACCCGGCTTTTCGAAAGCCTCGGCGTAGAAGGCTCTAAGAAAGCACTCGTGCACTACCCTGCCAATACATTCCCCGCTCAGGAGAAAGCACTTGCCGACAACACTCATTTCAACCCCTTCGGCGCTACCGAAGTGGCAAAATGCGTGATTGAAGGTATCAAGGCTCAAGTGCCCGAACTCTCAGGACTCCTCATCGAGACCGAGACTTTCAATCCTGCACAACCCGACGACCCCGAGACATTCGTCTGGCCTGCAGCTCCTTTCTACGACAGCGAGAAACCCTACGGAAATTAACCCTAAAATACAATACACATGAAAAGATTTGCTTTTAAAATGTACCTCAAACCCGGTTTTGAGGAGGAATACGAAAAACGTCACGCAGCTCTCTGGCCCGAACTCAAACGCCAGATCACCGAGAGCGGCGTACGCAACTACTCTATCTACTGGGACAAAGATACCAACATCCTCTTCGGCTATCAGGAAGTGGAAGGCGACGCCAACTCGCAGGACGCTGAAGCAGCCGACGAAACCACACGCAAATGGTGGGATTACATGGCCGACATCATGGAAGTCAATCCCGACAACTCTCCCGTCACCGTGCCTATCAAAGAAGTTTTCCACCTCGACTGATAAGCCGCCATGTCTAAATCATATCATTTAGCAGTTGATCTTGGTGCGACCTCAGGCCGCACCATTCTCGCAACCTACGACGGCAGCAAGGTGGAGATGGAAGAGCTCACACGCTTCAAATATCCCATGCTGCCCTTCAACGGCCACCTTTTCTGGAATCTCCCCCTGCTCTATCAGGAGATTCTCAACGGTATCAAAAAGAGCACAGAAGTGCTTGCCGGAAAAGGCGAAGGCCTTACCCTTGCCTCTATCGGTATCGACACATGGGGCTGCGACGTAGCCTATTTCTACGCCGACGGCTCTCTTGCCGGTCTGCCCTACTGCTACCGCGACAGCCACACTGAAGGTGCAGTTGAGCGTTTCTGCGAGAAAATGCCCCGCGAGAAAGTTTATGAGAAGACCGGTATCCAGTTCATGGATTTCAATACCGTCTTCCAGCTCGACACCATCAAAGCTCACTCACCCGAGCTTATCGAAGCTGCCGACAAGATTCTCTTCATTCCCGACGCGCTTGCCTACATGCTCACCGGTAATGCAGTGACCGAATATACCGTTGCCTCGACATCGCAAATGCTCAACCCCAAGACAGGTGACCTCGACAGCGAGATTCTTGAAAAACTCGGTATCTCCCGCAGCAAATTCGGCCCCATGGTACAGCCCGGTGCACTCATCGGCACCCTCACAGCTCAGGTACAGGAAGCTACCGGCATAGGAGCGGTTCCCGTCTATGCCGTTGCGGGCCACGACACAGCTTCGGCCGTTATCGCCGTGCCGACACCCGACAAAGACTACGCATATCTCAGCTGCGGCACATGGTCGCTCCTCGGTATAGAATCGCCGGAAGCCATCATCACCGACAAGAGCCGCGAATACAACTTCACCAACGAAGGCGGTATCGACGGTACTACACGCTTCCTCAAGAATATCTGCGGCATGTGGATATTCGAGCGTTGCCGCGAGGAATTCAAAGACGTTCCTCAGAATGTTGGTGAGCTCGCAGCAATGTGTCTTCAGTCTGACTGCCCGAGCATTATCAACCCCGACGACCCGTCGTTTGCCCATCCGGCAAGCATGACCAAGGCTGTCGACGAATACTGCAAGCGCACAAATCAGCCCGTACCCCAAAAGCCGGCAGACTACATCCATGTGGTATATTGCTCTCTGGCAAAACGCTACAAAGAGATCCTCGGCTGGCTCAAAGAGCTCTCGCCCGTAGAAATCAAGCGTCTGCACGTGATTGGCGGCGGCTCACTCAACCAATACCTCATGCAAGACACAGCCAACGAGCTCGGCATACCGGTAATCGCCGGCCCGACGGAATGTACCGCTCTCGGCAATGTGCTCGTGCAGCTCCGTGCCTGCGGCAGCGTCAGCGACCTCGCCGACATGCGCCGTGTGGCCATCAACTCAACTGAAACAAAAACTTATCTACCTAAATAACTCTAAAACATGAAAGAAGAACAGATCAAACAGGCATACGAGATTGCCCGTGACCGCTATGCCGCTATCGGCGTTGACACCGAGAAGGTGCTCGAACAAATGCAGGATTTCCACCTGTCTATGCACTGCTGGCAGGCCGACGACGTTGCCGGCTTCGAGAATCAGGGTGGCAGCCTCACCGGTGGTATTCAGGTAAACGGCAACTATCCCGGCAAAGCCCGCAATATCGATGAGCTCCGCGCCGACGTGCTCTACGCTATGAGCCTCATCCCCGGCAAGCACCGCCTCAACCTCCACGAGATCTACGGTGACTTCGGCGGCAAGTTCGTTGACCGCGACCAAGTTACCCCCGAGCACTTCCAGAGCTGGATCCAGTGGGGTCTTGAGAATGGTATCAAACTCGACTTCAACTCAACCTCGTTCTCGCACCCCAAGAGCGGCGACCTCTCGCTCTCTAACCCCGACAAGGGTATCCGTGACTTCTGGATCGAGCACAGCAAGCGTTGCCGCGCCATCTCGCAGGCTATCGGCGAGGCCCAGCAGGATCCCTGTATCATGAACACTTGGGTACACGACGGCAGCAAGGATATCACTGTAAACCGTCTGATGTACCGCGAGTTCCTCAAGGATTCTCTCGACCAGATCTTCGAGCACCGCTACGACTGGATGAAAGACTGCGTTGAGTCGAAGGTATTCGGTATCGGCCTTGAGAGCTATACCGTCGGCAGCAACGACTTCTACACAGCCTACGCCGCCAAGAACAACATGATGATCACCCTCGACACCGGCCACTTCCACCCCACCGAGAGCGTTGCCGACAAGGTGAGCTCAATGCTTCTCTACGTGCCCGAGCTCATGCTCCATGTAAGCCGCCCGGTGCGTTGGGACTCTGACCACGTCACCATCATGGACGACCCCACTATGGATCTCTTCAGCGAGATCGTACGTGCAGGCGCCCTCAACCGCGTACACTACGGCCTCGACTACTTCGACGGCACCCTCAACCGTATCGGTGCCTACGTCATCGGTAGCCGCGCAGCCCAGAAGTGCATGATCCGTGCCCTTCTCGAGCCCACCGAGACCCTGCGCAACTACGAGCTCGCCGACAAGAAGTTCCAGCGTCTGGCCCTCCTTGAAGAGTGCAAGAACCTGCCTTGGAACGCCGTCTACGACATGTTCTGCCTCCGCAACAACGTGCCCGTTGGCGAGACCTTCATCCCCGAAATCGAGAAATACGAGGCCGAGGTTACTTCCAAGCGATAAATTGTAAAGGCAAAATCAGGCTATAAAGGCCATAAAGGCAAGAGATTACTTTTCCGGGCTGTCGCGTAGATAATTACGGTAAGCCCGGAGAAGTCTCTCGGTTTCTTCCAAAAGAGGACGGATTTCACTCAGGCCTTCTTGCTTGATAAAATCAACAACTTTTGCCAAACAACTAAAGTTTCAGAACCAAACTGCATAGATAAATTAATAAACAGAGGTAAAAATAGACATAGTTCAGCAAAGTAAAAACACTTTGCTTGCCTTTCTTGCCTATTTTTGCCTTTTTTGCCTTATAAATGATTTTAATCGGACTACTCATCATCGCCATCGGCGCCTTCTGCCAGTCGAGCTGCTATGTACCCATCAACAAGATCAAGTCATGGAGCTGGGAGAGCTACTGGATCGTGCAGGGCGTCTTCGCATGGCTCGTGCTGCCCTTCCTCGGCATGCTCCTCGCCATCCCCGCAGGCCACAGCCTCGGCGAGCTCTTCGCCACCGTGCCCTCCTTCAACATCTGGATGACACTGCTCTTCGGCGTGCTCTGGGGCGTGGGCGGCCTGACTTTCGGCCTGTCAATGCGCTACCTCGGCGTGGCTCTTGGCCAGTCGATCACCCTCGGCACCTGCGCCGGCCTCGGCACAATCATGGGTCCGCTGCTTCTGCAGATATTCTTCCCCGAGAACGACCCGCTCTCGCAGCTCACATGGTCGGTGATCATCGGTGTACTCGTCACCCTGCTCGGTATCGCCATCATAGGCATTGCCGGCGGCATGAAGGCAAAAATGCTCAGCGAGGAAGAGAAAAAGGCCGCCGTCAAGGAATTCAACTTCCCCAAAGGCATAGCCATCGCCCTGCTCGCAGGCTTCATGAGCGGCTGCTTCAACGTAGGCCTCGAGTTCGGCTCGGGTATCAACTTCGCCGACACCCCCAACATGTTCAAGAGCCTTCCGGCCACATTCCTCGTCACCCTCGGCGGCTTCATCACCAACGCCGTCTACTGCTTCAGCCAGAACTCCAAGAACGGCACATGGGGCGACTACCGCAAAGGCTCTGTGCTGCTCAACAACATCGTCTTCTGCCTCATCGCCGGCGCCCTGTGGTACAGCCAGTTCTTCGGCCTCGCCCTCGGCAAAGGCTTCCTCACCTCATCACCGGTGCTGATGACCCTCTCGTTCTGTATCCTGATGGCACTCAACGTCGTCTTCTCCAACGTATGGGGAATCATCCTCAAGGAATGGAAAGGCTGCTCACGCACCACCATCACCGTACTCCTCGCAGGCATAGCCGTGCTCATCATCTCGTGCTTCCTGCCACAGCTGATCTAAGCGCCTTCAGCGCAGTTTAAAGAAGTTTACTTCAAAGTTTAAAAGTCTATTTTAACAAACACAACCAATCATGTCAATACTCGATAACCGCCCCGCCCTTGCGCGCGAGGTAGCACAGATTGCCGAAGCCGCCGGATACCTCTGGCAGAAAGGCTGGGCCGAACGCAACGGCGGCAACATCACCGTAAACATCACCGAACA
>OFEY01000416.1_pt1 | contig 37845 bp, 31 predicted proteins | sample 1521251 | NCBI WGS metagenome assembly OFEY01 (sample SAMEA3504100, study PRJEB24116) | mouse gut metagenome | biome: mouse gut; feature: mouse-associated habitat; material: faeces | place: Denmark | collected 2011
TCCCCTCCCCGCACCCCACCCCTCCCTCTCCCAAGACGTTTACCCTTATCGAATCCCTCATGGCGGCCTTCACCGTCATGGCGGCTCATGGCCGAAAGAGGGGACATCCGTAGAGGAGCGGCATTCCTACGCTTTCGGCGGTAAGGCGTCCTGTTCTGCGAAAACGACGTGGCCCTTGCCATGAAGCCGGGGAAAGCCCCAAAGGGGAAAAAGGGGAAAGAGGATGGAAGAGGCAGGGAAAACGTCCCTCCTCGAAACCTTGGCAAGCGCCGGAACAGGTCAGAAAAAATGGAGAGGCAGGGAGCCCAAAAGCAAAGCCCTTCTCGGGGAATCCGTGAGAATACCGTGTATCCCGCAAGGAGACGGTTATATCGTCCTGACGGACAAAGCATGGTGGGGAGAGGGTTGCATCCCTCTCTGCCCCAGCATACCTTTCTTGAAGCTCGCTGAATCCACCGGGAAAACGGCCATCCTTTCCTGAAGCTCGCTGAAACCACCGGGAAAACGGCCACCCTTGCCCCGAGGGAGAGCTCCTCAAGGGGGCGGCCCTTTGCGCCCCACGCGGCTTGCGGAAAGGGCCTTCCCTTCACGTATGGCCTTGAAACAGGAAGAAGACAGGCCGGAGTCCGACCGCCTGGAGCGGGTTGACACCAAACCAATAAAGCCCCGTTTTTTCGGTGTGTTGCCTTGTACTCCGCCAAGGGAAATGATTGTTTCTAACCTACCTGAAAAAATGAGGATATATAGGAAGTGTCAACAGTCTCTCTAGACGATGGTATAGCCGCCGTCGGCCATCCACAGGGCCCCGGTGACGAAACTCGCCTCGTCGCTGGCTAAAAAGGCGATGACCGCCGCAATCTCCTCGGGCTTGCCGAACCGCTTGAGGGGCTGGAGCGCAAGGAAAGAGGCCATGCCCCGGGCTTCGTCCCCCGTATCCCGCGCGCCGTCGCGCAGCCCCGGCGTGTCAGTCGTGCCCGGCCCCACGGCGTTGACCCGGATGCCGTGCGGCATCAGCGAAACCGCCGCCGCGCGGGTAAAGGATTCCACCCCGCCTTTGGAGGCGTGATACGCGGCATAGCCCGGCGAGCCCACAACCGCGAACGTGGAACACACGTTGACGATGGAGCCGCCCTTCCCCTGCTCCATCCATATCTTCGCCGCACCTTTCGTAAACAGAAACATGCTCGTCAGGTTGGTGCGCAGCACGGCCTCAAACTCCTCGGCGCTCGTGTCGAGCAGCGGCTTGTTCAACTGCCACCCGGCATTGTTCACCACGATGTCGAGTGTGCCGTAGGCCCGCAGCGTGGCGTCCAGCGCGGACCGCACATCCGCCTCCCGCCCCACGTCGCAGGCGTGGAACACCGCCTCTCCTCCCGCCGCCGCGATGTCCTCCGCCACCTCGCGGCCCTTCTCCTCGTCCCTGTCCGCCACGACCAGCCGCGCCCCTTCCGAAGCGAACAGCCGGGCCGTAGCCGCGCCGATGCCTTTTGCGGCCCCCGTAATGATGGCCGTCTTGCCTTGCAGTCTCATGATCACCTCGTTGACGAAAGGGTCAAAAACGCTTTTCCTATACCCTTTCCCACCGCCCTGACAAGCGCCCCTCCTCGTTGCACGCGGCCAAGGTAGAAAACCCCACCCTGTCGTCATCATGGCCGTCATCCTGCCTGGTGGTACGCAGCCAGACGCACAGCCTGGGGAAATGACGGCAATGAACCTTCTGTATGCGGTGGTCTTAGAGCCAGACGCCCGGCCCTCGGCATGGGCGGCGCGCTCGTTCATGCGGCTTCGTTGCACGTGGACAGACACCCGGCCCTCGGCACGGGCGGCGCGCTTGTTTATCCGGCCTCATTGTACACGGCGAAAGAAGAAAGCGGGCCGAAAGCTGACTCTCTTTCTCCGTATGGCCGGTGCTGGCTCCCCAAACTGGAAGAGTCCCCTTCCCGGCGTTCGCGGCACAAGAACACCCTTTTTTCCCGGGAAAACCGCCACTTTCCGGCCGGGGGAAGCAGCGGCCTCAGGCGGCACGGCTATCCCCACCTCCCTCAGGACCGCGCCGGTCTCATGAAACCACGCTGTCCTCAGAAAAGGGAGTACCCGCCGCCAAAAAGACGCAAACTCGGAAAATCACCGGAAACACGGCTTTTCTTCGGGAAAAAAGGGCAATCCCCGGGAAAGGCTCCCTTGCGGCTCTTGCATGGAGGAGCCGTGTGGATTAAGCAGCACTTGCATATCACGCCCGCGGACTGCGGGCCGAGGAGTAAATGATGAGCACGATTCTTGTTACCGGCGGGACCGGTTATCTTGGAAGCCATATGCTGACGGAACTTGTCCGTCAGGGTTACGATACGCTCTGCGTGGACAATCTGCACAACAGCAGCCCCGCCGTCCTCGACGCCGTGCGGACCATCACCGGAAAGGCCATTCCCTTCATCAAGGCGGACGCCGCGGATACCGCCGTCATGGACAAGCTCTTTTCCAGCCGCCGCATCGACGCCGTGATCCATTTCGCGGGCCACAAGGCGGTGGGCGAATCCGTGGCCCATCCGCTCATGTATTATCGCAACAACTACGATTCCGCCCTCACCATGCTGGAAATGTGCCTGAAATACGGCAGCGCGCTGGTCTTCAGCTCTTCCGCCACGGTCTACGGCGTGCCGCACTTCCTGCCCCTGACGGAAGAACACCCCCTGAGCGCGGTCAATCCCTACGGCCGCACCAAGCTCTACATCGAAGAGACGATCCGCGACGTAAGCGCCGCCCATCCCGACTTCAACGTCTCCATCCTCCGGTATTTCAACCCCGTGGGCGCGCACGAATCCGGGCTCATCGGTGAAAACCCGAACGGCATCCCCAACAACCTCATGCCCTTCGTCTGCCAGACCGCGGCGGGCATCCGCAAGGAACTGCACGTCTTCGGCAACGACTACGACACCCCGGACGGCACGGGCGTACGCGACTTCATCCATGTCACCGACCTCATCGCCGGGCACATCGCGGCGCTGAAAAAGCTGGAAACGCGCCCCGGCTGCATCATCCATAATCTGGGCACCGGACAGGGCACGAGCGTCCTTGAGATGGTACGCCGCTTTGAGGAAATCAACGGCGTGCGCGTGCCTTACCGCATCGTCGAACGCCGCCCCGGTGACGTGGCAAGCTGCTATGCCGATCCCTCCAAGGCACGCCGCGAACTCGGCTGGGAAGCCCAAAAGGGCCTTGATGATATGGTGCGCGACAGTTGGCTGTGGCAGCAGCACAGTATGGCCCGCTGAAGTCTCGCCGGGGCCTGTTGCCGCTCTTCTGCCTATCCGCCTTTTGAGGGAGGATGGGGAAACGCATCTTCCCCGACGGACAACGGCGCAACACATCGAAAATACGGTTTATTGGTTTAGGGATAACATGTCCCAAACGTGTTGACACGCCCCAAAGCGGATTCCCTTTGAAATGGCGTAATCGCAAAGGGGTACGCCCGCTCCTGCAGGCAACAGCTCATAGATAGCGTGCTTTTGCCTCCGGGAGTGGGCGTCCGTTTCGGCTGTTTCTAGAGCAGCTTCACGATAAAAAGGCTTCAGAGCCGCCCTCCTCGCCCCCGGACGGGACACGGCCCCGGTGCAAGGAATCTGATTGGAGGCCGTCCGCGAATGGGACGCGGTCTCCGTGGAATCCCTCTTGCGGGGTACGCCGCCTTAGGGGTAACGCCGCCTTAAAGGAGTTTTGTATGAAAACTATCGATTTCCGTTTCCGTCCCAACACGCCCGACGCGGTGGACGGCCTCATCCACAGCCCCTTTTTCGGGGATATGTGCGCCTTCTTCAACTATCCCGAGCGCGCATGGTCCGCTTCTCTCGACAAAATCGTCGAGATCATGGACGAACATGAAATCACCGGCGTGATCACGGGCCGCGACGTGGAAACGACCTACGGCTGCCCCTGCACCAACATGGGCGTAGTCGAAATGATGCGAGCCTACCCGCACAAGTTCCACGGCATGGCCGGGCTTGATCCCCACAAGGGAATGCAGGCCATCGACGAGCTTTCCCGCATGGTCAACGACTACGGCATGAAGGGCGCGTCCGTCGATCCCTACCTTGCCAAGCTCCCCGCCGATCACCGCAAGTTTTACCCCATCTACGCCAAGTGCTGCGAATTGAAGGTTCCCGTGGTCATCAGCACGGGGCCCGGAACCCGTGTCCCCGGCGCGATCATGGGCGACGCCTCCCCCGCCCGCGTGGATGAGGTGGCCCGCGATTTCCCCGATCTCACCATCGTCATGAGCCACGGCGGTTATCCCTATGTGCAGGAAGCCTGTATGGTCTGCCATCGCAACGCCAACGTCTACATGGAATGGTCGGAATACGAAACGTGGCCCTTTGCCGACGGCTACGTAAAGGCGGGCAACGAGCTTATCCCCGACAAGCTCATCTTCGCCAGCGCGCATCCTTTCTATGACAGTTGGGAACGCGCCAAGCTCTATGAAACCCTCGGCTTCAAACCCGACGTGCTCGAAAACGTCCTCTACAACAACGCCGCCCGCGTACTCGGCCTCGCCTGAACAGGCTGCTCTTTCGTCAGGTAGCGCACGGCGGTACCCACACCGGAGTCTTTCCAGCCTCGTGGACGCCATGCGCTTAGAGAAAAAAGAAAAAGAAGAAAAGAAGAAGAAAAAAAAGAAGAAAGCAATGATGCCCCTGCCGGGCGCTCCTCTCTCTGCCGCCAAGAAGGGTGAGCGCCCGGCCCACAGGGTGCCGCAGTCAAGGCCCCAAAGGGAGTATCCCCGGCGACGCGACTCCCTGAACACCTGGGGGCCTCCCCGGTAGCTGGCTGAAAAAAAGAGCCCGCCGCTGTTTTCAAGGCTCAGCGCTTCTCTCCATCCGCATACCCCACCCTTTCCTGACGCCACGCCCGCCCCTCTCTCCTGCGTATTTCTCCTTTTAATGCCCGACTTTGCACGTGCACCGGCCCCCCTGCTTATTCCTTCCAGGAAGCGGGCCAATTCATACTTCAGGCATCTCTCAATCTCCAGGGCTTTTCCATGCGTCTGCCCGACTCCCTCCGGTAGACGGAGGACATTAATATAGTCTATTGTGACAATTTATAACACCAATAAATAATTATATTTTTGTATTTGACTTTTTATTTCACGGCACGCTATAGAGTAACTATTACTAAAAAAGGAGAGAAGCATATGCGCCTTTTGGTATCATTTTTTATGGTTTGCCTTTTATCATGTCCGGCTTGGGCTGCCTTCAAAGGGCCCAGCGTTGCTCAAAAAGAATTCATCAGCGCTACGGCAGCGCTGGAGGCTCCTGAGGGAGCGACCTGTGTTCTGACGGGCAACATTATCGAACATATCAACAAAGACAGATACACATTCAAGGATGACAGCGGCTCAATAGTGGTTAATATCCCTCCCCATGTCTTTGGCTCTCTGGATGTGACGCCTGATAACGTTGTAAAAATCACCGGAGAGATACGTGGAAAGCGCGAAAAGAAAAGCCCTGATGCGCACGTGGGTATCCGTTATATTGAAATAATCAAGTAGTATAAAAAATGGCCCTTGCTGTCTCTAGTAAAGATAGCAAGGGTCTACCATGTATGAAAGATAACGACGTGCTATTAAGGATAGACAAGGGATTTCAGATGTACATATCATGCAGCCGTCTAGAAAGCAGCAGAACTCCCGTGAATATTTCACGAATCTCTCTATAAGGCGAAATACGGTTTCTCTTTGTCTTTTTAATGCGGCTCTCTTGCCAGTCAGAAACTGGCGTCATTTTTTAATGCCCGGCGCAGCCCGGGCAAATAACGTGCCGCCCATGTGAATAGCACCACGCCAAAGCATGGAGCCGCCGCCAAAGCTAAAAAAGCGGCGCTATAGCTGGCATGATGAGCGAAAAGGCCGCCGTAGGCATTGCTGAAGGAAGCCCCCACGCCCTGGATGGTCAGCACAAAGCCAAGCCCCATATTGATATGGCCGCCGCCTTGCAGAAGACGGGCGACAATGCCCGGCGTCGCCACGCCCAGCAAACCCGCTCCTACGCCGTCAAGCAATTGCACCGGAATGATATTCCAGGGGGTGTTCCACAACCCCGCGATACAGCCACGCACAGGCAACGCCAGTAAAGCCATATAAAAAAGTGGTCCATAGCCCTTTTTCTGGGCAATACGAGCGCCCCATAGAGCAGTCAGGATCATGGTTGCCTGAGCCAGCACCACCGTTCCCGCCGTGTACGCCGCCGCATTCACCTCGAATCGGGCTACAGCCGACTGTCCCAACAACGGCAGCAGGGCTGCATTGCCGAGATGAAAGAAAAAAAGCGTCATCCCTACAACCAGAAGGGATTTGTCAGTGAACAGCCGGCACAGGTTTTCAGCTTTCCAGGAAACATGCTTTACGTTGTCGGCAGAAAGGCCTCGTGCGACGGCATAATCTATATGTCCGGGATCAATGCGCCACAAACAAAAAAGAGCCATGCCCCCCATGAGCGCCATCACAACAAAAACACCGGGAATGCCGCAAGCATACCCCACCGTTCCCCCCAGAATGGCGGTAGTCGCATTTCCGGCATGGCTCCATGCCTCGTTGCTGCCCAAGCGGGCGGGGAGCCCCTGTTGCCCTGCCATCCCCAGAGTAATGCCGGTCAGAGCAGGCATTATGGCCGCCGCAGCGACGCCTGACAAGACTTTGGAAAATGTCGCACCAACCGCTCCATTCCAGGAAAAGATCATACCGCACGCGAGCACTATCAGTATGACGCTGGCGGCAATGAGCCCGCGCTTATACCTGGTATGATCGGCCAGTGCTCCTAAAGGGGTTGTACACACAAGCCCCGCCAGACCACCCGCTGTCATGACATAGCCTATTTCATCCGGCATCCAACCTTGGCCTTGCAGATAGACCCCTAAAAAAGGTCCTAATCCGTCGCGCACATCCGCAAGAGAAAAACAAAGCAGCGAGAGAAAAACAAATGATTTCTGCCTTGAAGAAACATCTGACATAGGCTGTCCCCCCAACGGAAGGATTAGGGAAGTGAACTGCTGGCCACTATAGAGAAAAAGACCTATTTTGAGAAGAAGATACCCGTAGTGACGGACGTACGCCGTTCCCAGTTTTTGCGCACCGTGCCGTGTAGATGGTAAGGGCACCACGCCATGCTGACGGCGATCATGCAAGCGATCGGCTTCGGCATCCGGCACACCTTTTCAATAACCAGAGTGCTCGTCTGCGCTTCGTCAAAGACAGCAATGATCCCAGAGGTGACGTGCGTATTGACAAAAAATAGGTCGTCGAAAGCATCAAAAAGTATTTTGCCATTGATTTCGCGGAGTATGACAGCGTTGAACAGTTAGAACCCCGTATTCTTTGACGGCACGTTTTTTACCTGCATCCCACCGACGGAGAGGCGGCGATTCAGGTCCGTGTGAAGGAAGTCTATCGGATGTCCCCTATCTCAAGGGCATACAAAAAGAGCCCTTCCAGCATCAAACTGGAAGGGCTAAAAATTTCTGGTTGCGGGGGCAGGATTTGGACCTACGACATTCGGGTTATGAGTCTGACACTCAAAGTAAAACCGCTACTTTCACAACCCTTCACAAACTATCACGTATACTAAAAAACTATATCATTGAAACTATTACTGATTCTCTTTTTTCTTTTTCATCATAATAATAAAATTTATAATGACATTCTTCGCCAAGACCTAAGTCACCTGAATATGTTCCGACAAGTTTACACTTGCTGCGATGCTTTGGATGATAAAATTCAATAGTAAATTCCATACTATTAATATCATTTCTAAGCAAAACTTCAGCAATAGAATCAATAAGATCATCAGCAATGAAATCAAAGCTATTCATAAATTTTCCTATTTTAGCATCAATAAAAATGTACACTTGTTACGATATTACGATTTGGATTATGATCAAGTGGAGGATTTTCACTATCTCCAGTTCCTGTCCATATTCCAGTATAATAAACATGAAGTCCATTCTTACAATTTATGTTTTGTCCAACACATACATCAAATGCCGTTCCATCTTTTTGTATATAATGAACAACAAAGTATTCACGCGGATCAGCAGATTTGGACCAAGTCATACTGTCAGTATCAGCATCTGTAGGTGACCCGAGTGCCTGAATAAGTTCCTGTTTAGTGGTTTTTTCCTCAATAAGTGTAACTTCCGCAGTCTTGCGTGGTGACAAGTCGATAGTCTGTACTTGCCGTTGTTGAGTACATGAACAAATACTTAAAAACAAGAGGCAAACAAAAAAATTGTAACGCATAGCTATCTCCTTTTTTGGATTATTGCATATCTATTTATCAAAAATTATCCATTTAATAAAACCAATAACGTCTTTTATCATATCAAATACCGATACATTTCTAATATCAGTATATGATATATTGCTTGGGTATACATTCTACATAATAATCAATATAATAAATACAATTACTATAACAAAATTTAATATTTTATAAAAATCAATATATTACAGCAAAACAAAAACCAAACTTTCTTCCAACCTCTTACTAGTCCACTACCATGTCGACCAACTATTGCTAGTCAATCGACCTACCATTGTTGGTCGAATCTGTAAAGATCCCCCGTACTGTGGAGGCATGAAAACAAAATACGATGAAGACAATCTCGCAAAGACATTCATGCCGGGAGTGCTCCGCCGATACCGAGACAAGGCGGGACTTTCACAGCAGGAACTCGCGGACCTTGTAGGCATAGGCAAAAGCTATATTTCTTCGCTAGAATTGGGATATAGAGCCCCTAATCTCAACTTGCTCGTCAAGATAGCGAGCTCCCTTAATGTCCGAGCTGGCGAGCTGGTGGATGCGATGGTAGAGGAGTCGGAGAGGTCTATCCGCAGATGAAAAGCCTCATATCAAGGAAAATGGAATAACGGGATTTTACCAGACTTTTGGGCTGCGTAAGACTCATCTGGCTGATATTTCCGAGTGTGGAAATTCGGAATAAGAAGAGCGCGAAAAGAGGACGGTGAGAGGACCCCAGTATCTTTCGCTATCCTCTAACCCTTAACTCGCGGGATAAGAGCGGGATAAAAGAGCTCACAAATGAAAAAGGCTTTACAGTAGAAAACTGTAAAGCCTTGAATTTCCTGGTTGCGGGGGCAGGATTTGAACCTACGACCTTCGGGTTATGAGCCCTTTTTGACAGAACTTGAAAGAGTTAGACACAGCTGGATAGACTTTGATTTATTTTTATTCTCAATAAGTTATCAAAAATAAGACTTTGCCGCGCATTGACTTGAATGGTTAGAAATTGACGGTGTGGTTAGAAATAGGTTAGAAAAATTTTGCCGGTTAAAACCTGCTCCCGCGTATGAACCACAACCCAAGGCAGTTCATGGCTACCCAAAAACGGCGATACCACCCAAAAAAATGGGCTGGCGTTTATGTGTACGAAACGTCAGAAATGTATAATGGCGCGCCTGACCTGTGTTTCTACATCACGTTTAAATCCGGCCGCCGCCTCATCTGGGAAAAGGTAGGCAAAATTTCCGAAGGATACGGGCCGGACGTGGCGGCGGAAATTCGCGCTGATCGGATAAAGGCCATCAGACATGGCGAAGAAGTCAAAACCGCCAAAGAACTCCGCCGCGAACAGGCGGAGAAAGACAAGCCCTTTGCCGAAATTGCGGATGCATATTTTGACATCAAGGGGCCGACCCTCAAAGGGTTGACCACGGATCGCAACCGTTACCTCAAACACCTCAAACCGCTGTTCGGCAAGCGAAGCGTCTCGAAAATCACGCCCCAGATGGTGGAGGAGCTGCGCAAATCCCTGAGCGAACGCAAACCGGCCACTCTCTGGAATACTCTTGAGCTTCTGCGGCGCATCATCAATTTTGGCGTCAAGACCAACCGCTGCCCCAATCTTGCCTTTCAAATCGAAATGCCCGTCAAGGACAATGAGGTTATTGAGCATCTGACGCCGGAAGAAACTCGCCGCTTTCTGGATTGCGCCCGCACATGGCCAGCCCGCGATGTGGGCAATATGCTCTTGCTGGCCTTTTTTACCGGTATGCGGCGCGGGGAGATGTTCAAGCTGCAAGATGAGGACGTGGCCTTTGACCTCAAGCTCATTCGTTTGCGCGATCCCAAGGGCAGAAAAACCCTCTCCATCGGTATGAGTTCTCTGGTGGAAGAACTGTTACAAGAACAAATGGCATGGCGTGACGAACATTTTCCCGGCAGCCCCTATGTTTTCCCCGGCAAAAACGGCGAGATGCGCAAAGACTGCACAGCGGTTGACCGCTTCCGCAAGGCGGCGGGCCTGCCGCCCAAGTTCCGGCCCTTCCACGGGCTGCGGCATCACTTTGCCGTAAGCCTCGCCAACAGCGGCAAATTCAGCATGGACATGATCTCGGAAATGCTGACACACAAGAATGTGGATTTCACCAAAAAGAAGTATGCCCAATTCCTGCCGGAGACCTTGGCCGCTGCCAGCAACGCGGCGGCGGACATCCTCTCCGGCCAACGGTAACTTTTGCGGCTGTTCCGATTATCGTGTACACATAGTGAGGAAAAAGATAGTATTGTAAGGAGCAGGCATGGCATTCACACTTCAAACGCTCAGGGAACAGGCCGCCGCAGGCGAGGACAGCACACGCCAGTTCAAGTCCCGAATCGACAATGCGGATTCTCTGGCTGCGGAAATGGCCGCCTTCGCCAATGCCAACGGCGGCGTAATTTTTATCGGCGTGCAGGATGATGGAACACTGTCCGGCATAACATCCCGAGAATTGCATGATGCGAACCAGTTGATCGGCAACGCCGCCAGCCAGCATGTCCGCAGCCCGCTTGTGGTGCAGACGCAGAACATTCTTCTCGAAAATGGAAATGTGGTTATCGCCCTGACCGTTCCTGCAGGAATGGACAAGCCCTACTTTGACAGGAAAGGCGTCATCTGGCTGAAAGCCGGGGCGGACAAGCGACGTATCAATTCTAAAGAGGAACTGCGCCGTCTTTTTCAGTATACCAGCCAATTCCATGCCGATGAATTGCCCACAAAGGCGGGCATTAACAAACTGGACAAGCTGCTGTTCCGGGATTTTTTGAAAAAGCGGTATGACAGTGACTTCCCGGATACCCACGCAGAACAACTGCGCCTGCTGCAAAATCTGAACCTCGCCGCTGGCGATGGCAATCTCAATCTGGCCGGAGTGCTGCTTTTTGCCGAACAGCCGGAGCTGATTTTTCCGCAGTTCGTGGCAAAAGGCGTCCGCTTTCCGGGAATTGCCGTTCATGCTGACAGCTACGATGACACCGAAGATTTTGAAGGTCCGTTGAGCAGACTTTTCAAGGACGCCCTGGCTTTTGTCATGCGCAACCTGCACAAGGTACAGGGCAAGAATGGCGTCAACTCACCGGGTACGCCGGAAATACCGGAACAGGTTTTTGAGGAACTGCTGGTCAACGCCCTTGTACACAGGGATTATCTTGTCAGCGCGCCCATCCGCATTTTCATTTTTGATGACCGCGTGGAAATCATCAGCCCCGGCACGTTGCCGAACAATCTGACCATAGCCAATATCAAAGCCGGCAATTCCAATATCCGCAACCCCATCCTGATTTCTTACGCCGCCAAGGGGCTTTTGCCCTACCACGGCATCGGCTCCGGCATTCTGCGCGCTCTTAAGGCATGGCCGGATATTGATTTTGAAGACGATCGGGAGAGTTCGCTGTTCAAGGCCATTGTACGCAGAACCCACCGGCCTGCGGAAAACACTGGGGTACTTGCACCAGAACTTGCATCAAAAACACAAAATTTGCACCAGAAACAAGGGCTTTCTGATGCAACTCTGCGCGATATTGCACCGGGAATTGCACCAGAACTTTTTGCGCTCCTTGAGCGTATCTCCGCCAATCCGCGCATAACCACAACCGAACTCGCTACTGTTCTAAACGTGAGCCGACGCACGATTCTTTACAGAACAACCATGCTCAAGGAAAAGGGCATCTTGCGCCGCATCGGTCCCAGCAAGGGCGGACAATGGGAGATTCTCCCATGAAGTTTGTTCCCAACGGTTCGATTATCAAATTTCTGCTGATTGCTGTTCTGAGCTGTGGCCTTGCCTTTCTCGTGGCATGGCTGACGACCATGTTTACCGTTATTAAACTTACGCAAGGAGTTTCACTTGCAGGAGTAGCGCTGATACTGCTCTGGTGCGTCGTGATCGGCGGGGCCGCTGTTTGGAGCATCTGCGCCTTTTGTGCGCTTTATGTGGGAACATGGCGCAAACATCACGTTGATCACGCAATCCGTCTGAGTGAAGCCATGCTCACGCTGCATGCTTCCACGAACCATGAACAGTTGGAAGCGCTTCGCCATTATCGTATCCGGGTGTTCAAAAGTCATGAAGCAATCCCGGCGGGAGGAAAGCTCGGCGTGGATTGCCGCGAAGTTTCCAACTTTCTTTCTCCCATGCTCTTTGGGTTCAATAAGTTTTTTGCTCTCGGCTCGCCCGAATATTGTTGCGATGCCACACAACTTTCCGCGATTGTGGAGGAAAATCAGATGCGCTGGTGTGGCGAAAGCAGTGTAGCTCCAAGCTGTGATGCCGCAAAACTCAACAGGGAGATTGAAGAGCTGAAAAAGAAATACAAGGAAATGACGGAGAAATATACCAGCACAGCGGGACGAGAAGGCAAATTAAAAAACGAAATTGAACAAATGGAAGCACATATACACATTCTTGTCACATTAGCAAATAAGGTTACCAGAGAATTCACCCACCCACTCGCCAAACACGAAATCACGCGCCAATACAAGGAAATTGGCAAGACGTTGGGGGTTGAAAACGCTCCGGGCAATTACATAGAAATTTTTCGCAGGGCAATGCCGAAAGAGTATATCAACCACGGCGGAGCGCCTATTCAAAATCCCTGAAAGGCAAGAAACCTGACCTGCTCAGGTTCCCCGTCTTTAAATTTTTGTGAGTATAACACTACAAAATAACACGAAAAATTTTAACCTCCCCTTCTTAGACCTAAGAAGGGGAGGTTTTGTTTCGCCTTTGCTAACACCCCGTCTGTTCAGCGTTTTCCTCTGGGCATAGGGTGTGTTCTCTCCAGATGCTTCTGGATGGATTCATACACTTCAGCCTGAATACAGGGAGATGCTGATGGCGACCAAAAAATTATCACCGCAAGAAGTTGCCGACATGTACGGCGTGAAGACATGCACACTGGCCCGCTGGCGCTGTAAAAAAGTTGGCCCGCGCTACGCCAAGCTCGGCAGCCGTGTCATGTACGACATAGAAGACCTTGAAGACTGGTTTGCGTCACGCTGCGTCCATACCAGAGATTCCGCCCCTCAATTGAGGAAGCGATAATGAGCGCCGACATTCTGCACAGTTTTGGCGAGTGTCTGCGTGCAGCGGGGCTGGAGATCGAGGCCGTGCAGGCCGACGGCCTCCTGCACCGCTGTGGCACAGCGGACAGGCCCCATCGCAGGGACGGCGCGTACAAGGCGTTTCTGGATACTCCGGCCTCCATCTGGTGGAAAAACTGGCGCACCGGCGATGAAGGTACATGGACATACAAGCCAGAAAAAGAACTGACCGCAGCCGAACGGGATGCCCTGCGTGAACGCATTCGGGCCATCAAAGCGCACAAGGAAACCGAGCAGAACCGCCGCTGGCAGGCCGCCGCCAAACTGGCCGCGAGCATCTGGAACTGTTCCCGAAACGCCGGGGACGACCATCCCTACCTGCAACGGAAGGGAGTCCCGGCCATCGGATTGCGCCGAACAAAAGATGGGCGTCTGATTGTGCCTGTCCTGAACCAGTCCGGCAGAATACAAAGTCTGCAATTCATCCTGCCGGAAAAACCTGCCGAAGGGACGGACAAGTTCTTTCTCAGGGGAGGACGCACGGGGGGAGGCTTCTTTTCCCTTTCCGCCGGAGACGGAAAGAAAGACGGCCCCCTCTTGATTGCCGAAGGATATGCCACGGCGACCAGTCTTCATCTGGCGACCGGTTATGCCTGTCTTGTGGCCTTCAACGCCGGGAATCTGAAAGCCGTGGCCGTCATGGCCAGAGAGAGGTATGCAAAGCGTGAAATCATCCTCTGTGCCGATAACGACACGGAGACACAAGGGAATCCCGGCAAGGAAGCGGCTTCCCGAGCTGCGCAGGCCGTGGGCGGCAAGCTGGCCGTCTGTCCGGCTCATGAAGGCAGGGCAGCGGATTTCAACGATCTGCACCGGCTGCGTTCCCTTGAGACCGTCCGGGCCGTTGTGGAAGAAGCGCGAAAGCGGGATGACGCCTGCCCCATGCCGGAAGGCTTTTTTCTGGTGAAGGAAGGCGGACGCGCCGGACTGTACAAGCTGGAGACCAGATCGGACGGAGACAGTCAGGAAATCCGGCTTGGTCCTCCGCTTCTGGTCAAAGGCATGACACGGGGAGCGGATGGCAACGAATGGGGCCTGATGCTGGAATGGATTGACCCGGACGGCAACAGGCACGCATGGGCCATGCCCGTGGAAATGCTGTTCCGGCAGGGAAACGACTGGTACAGCATACTGGCCTCCGGCGGCTGGTTCGGCAATCCGTCCACCCGGTCGAAGCTGGCGGTATTTCTGTCCACGGTCCGGCCCCTTCGACGGATACGCTGTGTTTTGCGCACGGGCTGGCATGAATCCGTCTACGTGCTTCCCGATACCGTTTACGGCGTGACGGAGGAAGACACCGTGCTGCAATCCTCGCAGCATGGCGGATTGTACCGTACGTCTGGAACAATGGAAGGCTGGCGGGAGATAGCGGAATTGTGCGTCGGCAACTCCCGCCTCGGTTTCGCGTTGTGCGCGGCCTTCGCCGGGCCTTTGCTTCGCCCGGCCGGTCTGGAAGGCGGCGGCTTCAGTTTTGAGGGAGGCTCATCCTCCGGCAAGACCACGGCCCTTCAGATCGCCGCCTCCGTCTGGGGCGGCCCTGAACATGTCCGAAGCTGGAGGGCTACAGACAACGGTCTTGAAGGCATCGCCGCCCTGCACAACGACAATGTGCTGATTCTGGATGAAATGGGGCAGGTCAACGGGCGTGTTCTTGCCGAATGCGCCTACATGCTGGCCAACGGACAGGGCAAGGGCCGCTCGAATCGTGAAGGCGGGGTTCGTCGTTCCCAGAACTGGCGTCTGCTCTTTCTCTCCAGCGGCGAACTTGGGCTTTCCGACAAGCTGGCCGAGAACGGTCTGAAATCCAGAGGCGGGCAGGAAGTGCGTTTCGTGGGGCTGCCTGTGGACTCGTCCATGCTCACCAGCCTGCATGGTCTTCCCGATGCCGGAGCCGTGGCCAATCGCATCAAACAACTTGCTTCCGAACATTACGGCCATGCGGGGCATGATTTCCTGCAAAAGCTGACGCAGACCGAAACACTGAATACTGTCCGGTCGGAAATAGGCACGGCAATGGCCGATGCCGTCAGGCATCTTGTTCCCGAAGGCGCTGACGGACAGGTACGACGTGTGGCCATGCGTTTTGCCCTGTGCGGCATGGCCGGAACGCTGGCCATACGACTGGGCATCCTTCCCGCCACTCTGGACGTGCTGAACTGCATCGAAATCTGCTTCCGGGACTGGCTCACGGCAAGAGGCGGAACCGGAGCTTCCGAGGATACCGCCATCCTTTCCACGGTACGGCTGTTCATCGAACGGCACGGCGCAAGCCGCTTTCAGGATTTGGATACGCAAATGTCCACCTGCATCAACCGGGTGGGATTTCAGCGTACTCGCAACGGCACGACCGAGTATCTGATACTTCCGGAGAGTTTTCGGGCCGAAGTCGTCAGGGGATACGCAGAGGCAAGAGCTGTGCGTGTTCTGCGTGAAGCTGGATGGTTACGCACTCCTTCTAAAAACAGACTGAAACATCAGGAAAGGCTTCCTGGTCTAGGGCGCGTGCGTGTCTACATTGTTTGTTTGCCTGATGACCCGGATGAAGAAACTGCTCCTGCCTTGCCTGATTGAGCGGTGACAGTGGTGACAATGGTGACAAACCTACAGCCGCAAGGGGTTACGCCTGTCACCACTGTCACCATTGCATGTTTGAGTGGTGACAGCCGAAAAGCATTGCCATTGCTCGATTGTCACCACTGTCACCGTTGTCACCACTGAAAATGAGTAAAGGGAAAAAACCATGTCCTACCTCGTACTCCACATGGACAAATTCAAGAAGGAGGCCATACGCGGCATCCAGAGTCACAACCGGCGGGAACGGGAGAGTCACAGCAATCCCGATATTGACTACGACAGGAGCGCGGCGAACTACGAACTGCACGAAGCCGCTTCATCGAACTATGCCGAAGGCATTCAGAATCGCATTGACGATCTGCTCATGGTCAAGGCCGTGCGCAAGGATGCCGTGCATATGTGCGGTCTGATTGTCAGTTCGGACAAGGAATTTTTCGACAAGCTCAATGCTGATGAAACCAGACGTTTTTTCGAGGAAGCCGCAGCCTATCTCACAGAATTTGTCGGCAAGGAAAACGTCATCTCCGCAATGGTGCATATGGATGAAAAAACGCCGCACATGCACTTCCTTCATGTGCCGGTAACATCTGATGGGCGACTTAGCGCCAACAGTATTTATACCCGCGCCAGTCTGAAAAAGCTGCAAACCGACTTGCCCATCTATCTGCAAAGCCGTGGTTTCGACATCCAGCGTGGCGTCGAGCAGAAACCAGGCTCCGCCAAAAAGCATCTGGATACGCGAGAGTTCAAGCAGCAACAGGAGGCTCTGAACAGACTGATTCTGGAATCCGAAGAATTTGCCCAAAGTTCCCGGCAAATCATTGATGCTCTGGAACAGCGGGAAGAGGAACTGAAAAAAAGCCTCAAAGAGTATGAACGGCAAGCCGAAGAGGCGGAGAAGATTCTTCAGGGAGATTCCTCTTTGCCGAAGGCATCTCTTTTCAACTATCAGTCCGTGCTGAAAAAAGCGTCCTTCATCATTGCCGAACTGAAAAAGGCGCTTGCCGTCAAACACATTGCTCAAAAGCAGAAAGAAAACCTGCAAAAGGAAGTGGAGGAGTTACGCAAAAAGCAGACGCGGCTTGAAGCGGAATACACGGCTCACAGGAAACAAAGCCATGAGGAAAAGGAGGAGCTGGAGGCGCAGTTGAAGAAATGAAAAGGCTCATGGCAGGCTATCAGAAGTTTTTGCGTCAGCCGGAAATCCGACCGCTGCATCTCGACTTTGTGGAGCGCAAGCGAGCCGAACAGCTCCAGCGTCAGCAGGAGAAGGAACAGCAGGAGCGAGAGCGTCAGGAAGAGGATGCCCGCCAGCAGACCGAGCGTGACCAGCATATCATCCGGCAAGAGCCGGAAGCCGTGCCGCAACGCCGTCGCTCAAGGATGCGCTGACCGTCCGCCGGGAATCTCGACTCAGATGTGAGTCATAGCCCACTATGCTTCACTTTCGTGAAGCGTGGGCGACCGTCCCGCTCGACCGGAAAGACAAAACGCCAATCCGGGGCATGGCCCCGGCGAAACACAGGAGAACCATCATGACCATCACCGCAACACAGTTGAAGGAAATCAAACAGGAGTTCACCAGGCTCAAGCCCGCAACCGTCACACTTGACGGAAAACGAACCATGTCTGTGAAGGAGGCTGTTTTCGCCCTTGCCCCGACGCTGGAGCGCATGAAAAAGCGCGGCTTCGACACACAGGAGATCGTCGAAAAGCTGCATGAGAAAGGGATAGAGGTGAAGGCCCAAACCCTGACCAAATACCTGACCGAAGTCAGACGGCAACGGGAAGGCCGGAAACCCCAAAAGAGAGACACGCCTCCGCCGCCTCCGAAACACGAACAGCGCGACAGCTTCATTGTTGCGGATACCCCGGATGATGAACTGTGAACAGGACGCCACCCAGAGGAGAAACCGTCATGGCAGAAACTTACGGGTACATTCGCGTATCCAGTACGGATCAGAACGAGAGCCGTCAGCGCATCGCCCTTGAACAGCAAGCAATACCGGCAAATCGCATTTTCATGGACAAAATGTCGGGCAAAGACTTTCAGCGCCCGCAGTATCAGGCCATGCTCAAAAGGCTCAGGCCGGGGGATTTGCTCTGCATCACCAGCATTGACCGGCTTGGCAGGAATTACGAGGAAATTCTGGAGCAGTGGCGGATAATTACCAAGGAAAAGCGCGTAGACATCCTCGTGCTGGATATGCCCCTGCTGGACACCCGGCGCGACAAAAACCTGCTCGGCACGTTCATTGCCGATCTTGTCTTGCAGGTGCTTTCCTTTGTGGCCCAAAATGAACGCGAGAACATTCGCGCCCGACAGGCTGAAGGAATTGCGGCGGCCAAACGGAACGGCATAAGGTTCGGCCACAAACCACGGCCGCTTCCTCCCAATTTTCCCGAAACCTACACACTCTGGAAGGAGAGTGCCATTTCGACCTCAGAAGCAGCCAAACGATCGGGTATGGCTCGTTCCACATTCCGCATTCGCGCGGAATCCTTCAAAAAAGATTGTCCATAATATGTCGGTAGAGTGTACTTGGCCGCCATCCCCTGTTTGTGTTTGTAAGTACTATTATTAGCCCCAAAAAACCGTTTGGTCAACGTCTTTAGACAACTCAAAATGGCACAGCACCTGCTGGCGGCCAAGTACACTTAGTCGCCAGTGGAAAAAACTTAAGCAGCTGGAGGCATTATGGAAAACCATTTTGATTGTCCCGTGGGCGAGTCTCTCCTTGAAGAGCAGGCCGAGCTCGAATTTTGGAGCAATTTGAACCGTAAGTGCTGTGACCAGGAGAGTGTTGTCAGCTCTGGTGCGTGGCTGGAAGCCGACAAAACCGGTTTTTAGAAGTATTTCATACTTCATATGAAGTAATTTCTGGCCTGAAAAATTTTTAGTGGTCGGACTGGATTCGACCGCGAGAAATTTGTGGTACACAACTTATTAAGCGTGAGTGCCCTGCACCAGCGATAGCGACAGGGCACTCTTTTTAAATATTATGGAGCGATTGAAAGAACAGGATCCTTACAGGACTGTCATACAGATCCGCCGCATACTGGAAGAACTGGGCATATTCATCACAGAATCATGGATTGACAGCAGCGTTTCTTCATTGTTTTCGGTTCGCATCGTAATTTCTGGTACGCAAGTGGGAAGTAACGGGAAGGGTGTTACTCGTATCCTGGCCCTAGCAAGTGCCTACGGTGAATTTATGGAGCGCCTCTCCAATGGTATGTTACTGCAGCGAATGGGAATAGATATTTTCCCGCATTATTCCTGTGGATGCATGCTGCCAATCGATGTGATAGCACAGGGTGGACATCTTATTGATACTCTACTCACAGCTATGCAAACCGAACAAGGGGGGGGGGCGCACCAGGCAGATGGGCGGCTATCCAATCTCACGTTTCATCCTGAAGAGCGGATACTTGCCTTATCGGCTTGGAATATGCGTACAGGCGCAGATGTACTCTGTCTGCCCTATACAGGACTGCTTTCCGGCAAGGAAGAGATGCTCCCACTTCCCTTCATACATCATTATGGTTCCAATGGCATGGCTTCCGGAAACACAATGCAGGAGGCCATCGTTCAGGCTGTTTCCGAAATCTTTGAACGCTGGAGCCAATACTGCATTTTCACACGGAAACTTACCCCTCCAGTCGTCGAACGCAGTTCCATCAGAGACCGCTTTCCGACAATTGATGCTGTTATGGCCGAGATTGAGTCTTTCGGTCATTTTCATATCGAGATTCGTGACTGTTCACTTGGCCGCGGATTGCCTGTATATTGTGCCTGCCTTTGTGACCGCCGCAGCCATCGCTATGCCATTTCCTTCGGGAGCAGCCCTAACATAGACACCGGCCTGGAGCGCTTGTTCACCGAACTCGTACAGGGCCGCAAACTTGATGAAACAGCCTTGGGCAGAGCTGGTGCTCCGTTACTTATGGAACCTTTCGAATTGCGTAGGCTCTTTCGGAACTCCACCGGCAACTACCCACCTGAATTCTGGCTGAATGAGCCATCCTGGAACGTTGACGAAGAGCTGCTGCTCCGCTCCTGCGAAACCAACACGCAAGCACTGAACTGGTTTTCGACACTTTGCGCGAAGGCCGACACCGACATATTTGTACGTGATTGCAGTGTGTTCGGCTTTCCCAGCGTACATGTCGTCATTCCCGGTTTTAGCGAAGTCATGGGGTGCAGTCCGCTTTCTCTGCAATATTTTTCATCTCTGCGTCATTCTAGTGATATCCTTGACAATATTGCAGCTGTATCCCAAAACCAACTGGCATTTCTACTTGAATTCCTGGATTTTTGTCGCAAGATGAATGCTGCCGATATGCTCCCCCTCACGCGTATTCGTGGCTGGAGAGGAATGATGTTTCACGAAGGAATACTATTCTTTCTTGCGCGGGGATACGCCGAACTGGGGAACTTCCAAAAAAGTGCTGATTTTTACTGCAAGCTGAAGGATATTTCCTTCTCATTTAAAGAGCCTCTTTCCTGCCTCAGGGATTATTACGAGTTGCAAGCTACTCGTGCAGAATCTCCTGCTATGACTCTTCTCTCACATCTCTACGATCCGGAAGTTATCGAAATTGCATGGAAGATGCGGACTATCCCTTTAGGGGCACTTGTTGTTGCAACGGGCTATGAAACACCCGACATCCCGCTTGATGTCATGCGTCTGGTTGAACGTGCAAAAAACTATATACCCGACATCAAGAGGATGCTCTGATGTTTTTCTACTACTTGCTTACTCAACGCTGCAACTTGGCCTGTAGGCACTGTATCCGAGATAATACCACATCGTTTGAGATGGATACGAAGCTTGCTATGCAGTGTATAGATAAACTCCCGTCCAGCTTAGCTAAAAATACACTCGTGCTGACGGGGGGAGAACCGACGCTGCATCCGGATTTCATGCTGCTGCTGCGCTATGCCCTTGAGCGCTTCGACGAAGTTATCCTGACCAGTAATGGAATCTCATCGCTCTATGAGCAGCCGGAAGTTTGGCTACATCTTCAGGCGGCTGGTCTGCGCATTCAGTTCTCCATAGATGGCGATGAGAACTCACATGACCGGCTCAGGGGGGCAGGCAGCTGGCGCAGAACAATGAAGCATTTGATCTCTCTTTCACGGGCAGGTGTTGTCATGTGGGTCTCCACCGTGGTCACACAGGAGAATATCGAGTCCATACCTATTCTACGTGAAGAACTACATCGTCATCGAATCCAGAAGTGGCATGTTAGTCCGGTACAGCCTTTTGGATGCGGAGCAAATCTCTGTGCCCCTTCGATTCAGGACTGGAATGCCTTTGTAGAAAAGATGCTCGATACCTGTTGTATGCGCTTGGGAATACGACGACTTTACGATTTCAACCAATTAGAGGGAATGTCTGATGAGCGTATTGCCGAGATTTCCCGATCATTGACCCAAAAAATGAGCAACCGGAATTGCGGGAGCGGTACTACTAAAATCTATATTTATCCAGATTTTTCAGTCTACGGTTGCACTTGCCTGAGTAGTATTCCCTTCGGAAACCTGAGTCAATCCTCACTGGAAGAGATACTGGATTCGACGCAAGCGCAATATATACGTAGATACAGAGTAGATAATACATCTCCCTGCCAGAAATGCCGTTATCTTCCACTATGCAATGGAGGATGCATTGGTATGTCTCTTCACAAGACTGGTAGGCTGGGTATGGGGGATATACGTTGTCCGCTTTGGCAGCAGTACGCGGCGGAAGCCAAGGGGTTAGTATGAGCCTATCGAGAAAGGCCTTTCGTATTCTCGTAACGGAACAATGCAACATGCGCTGTCCTTCTTGTTTCAACAAGAATATCCGCAGCGGGCGCGAGATGCCAGTTGACAACTTTGCCCTTTTGTGCCGCTGGTTAGCCGACCAGGGGCATATTAAGCGACTCAAGATAATGGGCGGCGAGCCAACAACGCATAGTGAATTTCCCAGTATCCTCGCAGCCGCCATGGAGTATTTTCCACACATCTACCTTTTCACCAATGCTGTCAATGATACTATCACAACGTTACGGCTGCGTGATGAAGACGCGATTATTTACAATCTGGCCTGCCTGCCTTTGTCAGTTTCATTCCAAAAACTGCTCCCTGAACAAAATGTTGGTCATATCTTCGAAACACGCATTGACGCCCGTAGTGATGTGGAGCGTATATGTGGCAAGTTGCGCCGTATTCACGAGTGTCTCGGGCAGCGGATGGCAGTCAATCTTACTCTCAACTGTATAGAGGACATTTTTTCCTTTCGTGAAGTCATCGTACGGAAATGGAATGCTGTAGCACATTTTTGTCAAGAGGACCTGAACATTACACTTAATCTCGATCACGATGCCCCGCTCTGTTTCGTTCAAGGCCTCGACATGCAGCTGACTTCCTATCATCCTTTGTGTTCTCCTGAGTGTGCAGGACTTGTCACGGCAGATTTACACCTGCGCTTCTGCAATCAGACTTCGGAAAATCTTCTATCGCTGAAAGAGGGGCAGAGCTTCATCTCCTACGCCGAGGTGGATGCCTGCCTCAGACAGCAGTTCTCTCTGCGCCTGGAGAACAATCAACGCTATTTCTGCCGAGGGTGCCCGGAGTTTCCGGAAGTCTGCAACGGAAGTTGCTTTGCCCATCGCTTTCCAAAAGGAGTTGGGCATGCAGCGCGTGTTTAATTTAAACTTGCATTATGTTTGCAATAATTTTTGCGTACACTGCATATCACATAATACGAGAGAGAAGACTACGGTGTCACTTGATCTTGATCAGGTGAGAAAAATACTCTCAATCTACAGCCCCAAAGAAAAGGATATCATTATCCTGAGCGGCGGAGAACCCTCGATGTTTCCAAATCTAAGCATGCTGCTCAAGACAATACGTGAGAGCAGTTCTTGCAAGATAGTCATGTACAGCAACGGTGCGGGACTTTGTACGGCGAGTACAGCACAGGCTGTCGCCAGATATGTGGATCGTGTTACACTTTCTTACTATGGGGATGAGATCATACACGATCGGTATGCGGGCCGGAAGGGTGCTTTTGCCATACTGAAGAAGGCAGTGGAAGAGCTGATCAAGGCACGGGAATATCTAACTCATACCTGCGCGTTGGAAGTGAAATACGTTCGTGCAAGTGATGACATTCCCCTGTTGCCACTACTGGATGGCTTGACCACACCGAATCAGGTGGAGAGCGTGGTGCTTTCTCGCATTCTTTCAGTCGAGGTCCAGTGCAATCCGGTATTGCAGCAGGATAGCGCGGCCATGCGCGACATTCTAGAACTGCGGGAGCATAAACGCTGGAGCAGAACAATCCTGAAGTTGGTAGACATCCTGCCATGCAGCCTAGGACAAGAGCTCTTTGATGAGATTCAGGGTGACTACCCACAACGCGCTGTAGAGAATATCATTTTTTTTGACGGGATGTATCCAGAGGGAAAAATGATACGCTTTTCCCCTTTGGCCTTGTTTGACCGACGTTGCTCCTCCTGCGGGCTTCAGTCTGTTTGCGGAACGACGGCTACCTGTTATGGGGCGTTACGCCGTGAGCGGGGGCACTGGTATTATGCCGAAGAATGAACTCAGGGGTGAAAGAAGGCCGTACCCAGTCCTCCGTCAATGGAATAAATACCGCCAGCATTAAATGAAGCTTGTTCCGAACACAAGAAGAGCATGAAGTCGGCCACTTCTTTCGCTGATCCAAAGCGACCGATTTTTTGACGCCGCTGTAAGAACTCCTGTACGAATTCGGGATCCTTTTGCGCGATTTGGTCCCAGCTGTTTCCTCGGAAGTGAAAGGCTCCTGGCAGCACCACACTCATAATGATACCGTTGGCAGCCTCCTGACGTCCTGCAGAACGGCTATACGCCGCGAGCATGGCTTTGAAGGTGAATAGGGTACAGATCCTTGGGCCTCAAGTGCTGCTGCGGAGCCTGTGTGGATAATACGGCCCCATCCCTGTGCCCGCATGGCCGGTAAACATTCTTCGTTGATAAGTAGCGGAATTTCAAACATGCTTCGATACAAACTACGCCATAAAGCAGCTGTTTCTTTCGTTGGCTGTGGTTGTCCCCCCATGCAGTGCACAACTATGTCAGGGGAGAATTTTTGCTCTTGCAAAAAAGAAAATAAGCCCTCTTCCGCTCCCTCAGGCAGCAGATTAATGGCATAGGTCAGCAGTCCCGCAGCAGGTATGCTGCGGTGTAGTTCCTGCAAACCTACTGAACTGCGTGCGACTCCACACACAACTGCGCCTTCATGCACAAGATTTTTGCACAGACAGGCTCCAATTCCGTGCCCAGCCCCAATGATCAAAGCCTTTCTATTTTTTATATTGAGTTCCATACGTTACCCTTGATGGCAGAGAGCAGAGTAGGTATTGTCTCCAGATGATGTCTGGATACTATGCTAATGTTTCAACGAATTTGGGTGTGTTCATAGTTTTGGCTTCACTGTAACATGTCTTTTGTATATCAGGATACAAGCAATAATAGATGGTGACAAGAGTGACGTTAAATTAAATAAAAATTTATGATGTATTTTTTTGAAATTCTCTGAATAAAATATTGGTAAAAAAATAAGGGGAACCAAAAGTTGTGGGTGTCAATGGTAAAATGTTCTAGGACAGGAGAGCTTTTAGATTTTTTTCAAGAGTTGAACTATACACATCTGCCTGTATCTGAGTGATGATTCCAGAATTTTTGATCCTAGCTATAAGGGCTTCTATTGTCGACAGATCAAGTTTTTTTACTATTCGTTTGAGTGCATTTTTGCAGTCTTTTGTACTATGCTCATGAATGAAATCGCTGATCGTCAATGTGTGTCCTGCATATAAAAAATGACGGTGCTGATTGTTCTGTATGATTTTTCCGCCTGATATATTTTTAAAATTACATCTAAAACAGGATCCATTATCAAATACAGGTGCAAGTCTAAAAGTATTCCAGTTTGTCAATATACCCCAATTTCCATTATTTCTGTCATAATTTGCGATAAGAAAATCAATGATAAACATATCCCAGAAACGCTCTACTGCTCCTCCAGCAGCAATTAACCAAGGATGCAACCTGATGATTTCAAGTGTATCCTTAAGATCTCTATTTTTCTGAATCTGCATGCCGGTTTTATGAGTACGCAGATAGTCTTTTTTCAATCTGGAAAAGTCAACAAAATACTCACCTGGACGCTGCATATGTTGACAGGCGACGACAATAAAACCGTCCAGTGTGCCAAGTAGCGTCGTATGAACCGGAATCCCAAGTGAGGCGTATATCTGTGATCCCAAATACTCACAAATAACTATCTCATTATTATATATTTGATTTTTTTCTGAAATATAATAGGGAAGTTTAAGCATGTAAGGCATATCGTTATATATAATACATTGTTTCAGGCACGAAAGTCCTCCATACTCAAAGGGTATCTTCTGGCACAGTGAAAAATCAATCAGCATATCTAATTTTTGTATTTACAAGGTATTTCCATAAAAATATCTCAATGCAAGAATATCAATAATTTCTTTGCACCTTGAATTAAATAAAAAACAAGATATATAAACAGATACTCTAATCCATAAAAGAAGACTTTTGAACATTATTGCGTCAGAAGATGGAACGTTAATCTATTCTTGCGTAATAACTCAACTCGAAGACGAAACTTTTGCTGCAGACCATTATAGCCATCGCAACCATAAATCGCATTACTCAAGCCGTTACTAACTCTATCCCACAGGGGGTAGCTTGCAGTCTCCCCCACCCTGTTCAGCTAAAAGTGCTCATCTACAGCTCTTTCTTAAAAAGACCCCCATTGTGCTACTACTCAAGAAATACCGTCCCCATAAGAGCGTATGCCGCTGCGATTTTGTTGTCCAGTTAACTCTAGGGCAGTGTTCTAAAATATTTTGATTTTTGAGGTATTTTAGTAGGTATCAAAGAAGAAAATACCATAAAAATAATCAACATGGTTAGGTATATAATTTTTATCCGCTTGGGGACGCCAACAGGAAACTGAAGGCGCATCACTTTACCCTGAAAATCAGGGAGTTGTGGTGCGTCTTTTGTATTCTAAGCCCCTCCATTGTAAAGCCCACCCTCCAAGGCTCTCAATCCATTCGGCCCCCTCCCTATCTGCTGTTTTATGCGGCTTTCCGAGGGAGCCTTCCTTTATTTCCAAGTATCTTACTCTGTTTCCTCAATAAAAACTCTACAGAAATTCTCTCTCCGGAGCTTTGAGAAACTATGCTGCTCCGTTGGGTTGGCCTCCCCTTTTGCCTCTTTTTTCCATTCCAAAGGGAGGGCCGTCATAGAGCCTTCCCCAAACCTTCCATCCTCTCAGACAATTCCGCATCTACCTGATGTACGTGCCTTTCCCGTGCTCCGCCCGCCGAGTGCACTCGGCCCCATGTCACGGAGAAGAACCACCATTCAGAGGCACAGACAGCCTTTAAACGCTGCGTCGTTTACACCTTCTGAGATGCCTCATCGCCACTTTCCAACTTCTTAAAAATTATCTCTTTTCCCACCTACATACAAAGAAGAAGGAGAGAAGGAGGACAATCCGCGTGTACCTCCTGCCTCCTTAAATGAAGGTGACCTGCCCTTTTCAAGCGCGCCTGTCGAAAAATGAGCGCAAGACCCTGCACAATCCCTCTATCTCCAAGGGTTTGCTCACGTGGGCATTCATCCCACTGTCCAGCGACTTCTGCTTGTCTTCCTCAAAGGCATTGGCCGAGAGGGCGATGATGGGAACGGTGCGCGCGTCCTCGCGCTCAAGGCGGCGGATTTCTTTGGCGGCAGTCAGTCCGTCCATGACGGGCATGAGAATATCCATGAGGATGGCGTCGAAATAACGTGGCTGGCTGGCGGCAAAACGTTGTACCCCCTCTTCCCCGTTGCAGGCGGATTCAGTGGCAAAGCCGTACTCCTTGAGCAGTTCGCACACAATTTCCATATTCAGTTCGTTATCCTCGACCACGAGGAGGCGTTTCCCCGCAAAGTCGAAACGCTCTTGCGACGAGGGGGCCGTGGGCCTGTTCTCGCCATACTGTTGCATGCTTGCGAGGAGCGTTGAGCGAAAGAAAGGTTTGCGGATAAAGGGAAAAGAGTCCTCTTCCACCCCTTTCTGTCCAAGAGGACGATGGCCCGTCCATATCACCCTCACCCCTTCCAGGCCCGACTGATGGAGGATGTGTTCTTTCACCGCTTCCGTTCCGGGCAGGCAGGCGGCAAGCAGAACGATGTCAAAGGGTTCCCCTTCCTTCACGCTGGCATCCAGAAGGCGGATGGCTTCCTCGCCGTCCGCGGTGCAAACCGTTTTGATGGACGCCGCCTTGAGGATACGGGCTGCCGCGCGGCCATCCTGCGGATTGTCGACGATAAGGACGGTCATCGCTGAAAATCGCGGCGTCTCAGGGATGTGTGAATAGACCGTGCCGAAAGGCAGGACAACGGAAAAAACGCTTCCCTTGTCCACTTGGCTTTGGGCGGTGATGGTGCCGTCCATAAGCTCCACAAGGGACTTCGAGATGGAGAGCCCCAAACCGGAACCTCCGTAATGGTTGGCGATTTCGCTGTTTTCCTGCTCAAACACATTGAAGATGCGTTCAAGGGCAGCAGGGGAAATGCCGATTCCGGTATCCGAAACACGGAATTCCAAGACCGTCGTTTGCCTCCCGCCGGTGAGCTTGCGGACGCTCAAACCGACATGCCCCTGCTTGGGCGTGAATTTGAAGGCATTAGACAGAAGGTTCACCAGCACCTGTTTCAGATGGAGCATGTCCCCTGTAAACGTATCCTCCTCCATCGGTTCCACATCAAGAGAAAAGGTCACTTCCCCGCTTTCAGCCCCGTCGGAAAACATGTCGTAAAGGTCGTAGAGGAAGGCGGGTAACGAGAAAACCTGTGAGGAAAGCCGCAATTTGCCGCTTTCGATGCGCGAAAAGTCCAGTACGTCATTGATGAGCGACAGCAGATACGTGGCGGCGGATTCTATTTTCGCGTGGCAGTTTTCCAGAGCCGTCTTGTTGTCCAGCTCACGCATGGCAAGCTGGTTCATGCCGATGACAACGTTCAGCGGCGTACGCAGCTCGTGCGACATGCGCGACAGAAAACGGCTTTTCGCTTGGCTGGCCGCCTCCGCCTTGGCGAGGAGGGCGTCCTTGATCTGCCGCTCATTGCGATCCAGCAGGCGTTTGTATTCCGTAACATCGACGTATACGCTGTAGAAACCGGGACAGGGCGTGGTAGGGGTCGCGGGACTGTAGTTGACCGTCGTGAGGAACGTCAGCACCTGCCCGTCGCGCCGCTTGATGCGCAGTTCGATAAGCTGGATTTGGCGCGTTTGCTTCGCCCGCTCCAAGGCGGCGGCAGCCGTCGCCATATCTTCGGTCAAAATATAGCCCGCCGTGTTGTTCAGCTCGTTTTGGAACTGCTCTTTCGTGTAGCCGATAAGCTGAAGAAAGGTTTCGTTATGCCAGAGGACCGTCATGAGCCCGTCATCGGCGCATTGGCATACGCCGCCGGGTATGCTGGCCAGCATCGCTTCGAGCTTGTCTTCAAGGGACAGCACCTGTTCCTTGATGTGGGTTATATCGAAAGAAAGTTCGATGCGCGCTTTGCGTCCTTCCCACTCGATAAGTCTATTATAGATGGAAAAATGGCGTTTTAGATACGGGTTCTTATATTCCCACGCATAGATTCTATCATAGCGCAGATATTTATTGGTACAAAAAGGACAGGGCGCGTCCCGTCCCTGTATCGCTTCATAGCATTTCTTGTGTTTATAGGTGTCTGAGGTCAGACCCAGAATATTGAGGCTGCGCTCATTCATGAACAGCAGATCATACGTTTCAAAATCCGCCACATAAATAAACTCACCGAATATATCCAGCAATTGTTCTTGCGCTTTCATGCCGTTGTCTTTCATCATTGTACAACTCAAAAGGCTCGCAGGCTCTTATCCTGCCGGCTATAGTAGAAAAGGCATGCCAGACGGACAGGGGAGGAGCATTCTTCCCCCGTGGCATGCCTCCTTTTTCCTTTGGGGCTGAACAGGATGCCTGTCAGCCATATTTTTTGGCGCGGAAAGGCACAGACCTTCACACGCGCGACCACCAAAAAGTGATTTGCCGTCAGCTATCGGCTGGATTTCAGCGTTTATGGACACGCCTCAGACGGAAGAGTGAGGAAAACGTCCCCTCATCGTTGCAATGGGTCCGCCCGAATGCACCGCTTCGCCCTTTATCCACGTATAGAGCTAGAGGTCCCGCCCAAATCCGCCTGCTCCCGGCTTTACGCGTATTAGTAGCATATTCCCCCTTTGCGTCTCCGTCTACAGGCCGTCTTCTCTAAGCAAAGAGCATACTCAAAAATAAATATCCTGCAATTTAAATAGATTAAAGACAAAATGCCATCGAGAGGAAAGACAAAAAAGAAAAAAGTTCATTTTCTTGCTCCTTTTTCTTGATTTTTGTCATGTTGCGGGAAATGGCTCGCAAAAAGGGTAGAACCGCTGCTGAAATCCCTGCCTTTCCCGCGTGCGCTGCTTCTCAAGACAGCCCTTGCCTTCTCCGGGGAAGGTATGCCGCTCAACAGTCTTTCCCCTTGCGCCTGCCATATCCCCGCCCGCATCCAGCGGCTCGCGGGGCACAGTGGAAAAATCTGCGAAAGCGGAGATTGGAGCGAGACTTCACCTGCTCCCCACGCCCTACGCGAAGCCTGTTACGGAAGAATTCTTGTACATCAAGGTTCTGCGCCGCCCCGCACTTTACGCGAAGCTGAAACGATACGGTCTGCGTCAGGCTCGTGGGGCGGCAAACTCGGTGGGAAGCCCTTCTCTCAAAAAGAACGGCAGCTTCCACGCTGAGGAGGAATCTACCCACACTGTCTTGGTTCCTCATACAGCGGTATGACCGGTAGATGGGCACATCCGTCATATTCCGCCAAAGCAGAGCCGCTTTCGCCTTCCCCAGCCGACAAAGGTATTCCGGCATGGGTGCTTTTTTCAAGGCACGCGGAGACGTTTTGGGCATACAGAACCTGAAAGGGCCTGTCCGTGGGGAAATCTTCTAAGGGCGGAGGGATGTTATAGGCAACCCCATTATTACCTCGCACCGAGATGCGGCCTTTTTCTTCCATCTGCGTCGAGTGTTCAGGGCTGCGGCGCGCTTTCGCCAAAAAGTTCTGTAGCTTACCTTCAAAACTACGGCCCCAAAGCATCCGTCACGAGCCATTGATCTCTTTCTGCCGCTCCTGCCGGAAAGAAGCCCTCCCCTTCTGACTGGCTCCCCCCGAACAGGCCCGGCCCAGAGGCCCCGGCGCTTCCCGGCCATTCGCCTTCGCTGACACGCTCCGTGTGGCCCCCCTCTCTTTCGCTCCAGTATCCCTACATCCAGAGCTACGCCCATCGCCCGTCTAGGGCACCCTCCTTATACCTCTCCCATACCATCCCTTTGAGCAACGCTACAGGCGTTCGCGACGTGAAGGCTCCCGTGAAGCCCTAAGCCGCATTTACATCACGATACCCAGTTTGCGCATCCGGTGCTGCAAGGTGGACCGGGGCACTCCCAGCATTGCGGCCGCCCCGCGCGGCCCGGAGAGGCGTCCCCCGGTCAGGCGCAGAGCCTCAAGGATGTGGGCGCGCTCGTTTTCTTCAAGGCTTCGCAAGGCTGAGCCCCCGTCAACTCCAGCAGGGGCCCGGGCGGGCGCTTCCGGCGGGGCCGCGAGCGCCGGGGACGCCTCCGTTGCCGGGACAGAGACGACATCCCATTCGTGCAGCGTTTCCCGCACAAAAGCCTCGGTAACGGCGCTGTCCAGCGAATGCAGCAAAAGGCGGCTGACCACGTTGCGCAGTTCGCGGATGTTGCCGGGCCAGTCATGGTTGCACAGCGCGGCGAGCACACTCCGCGAGAGACGCGGGGGTTCCATAGACCACGAGCGTGAAAACTGCTTGATGCAATAATCCACCAGTACGGGAATATCGCTCTGCCGCTCGCGCAGCGGAGGAAGGCGCAGCGTGACCGAGGCCAGACGATAGAAAAGGTCTCGCCGCAACTGCCCCTGCGCCAGCGCCTTTTCCAGATCAATATTGGTGGCGGAAAGCACGCGGATGTCCACGCTGATGGAGCGCGCCTCGCCCACCCTCTCGAAGGAATTCTCCTCCATGACCTGAAGCAGCTTGCTTTGCATGTCCAGAGAGAGTTCGCCGATCTCGTCGAGGAACAACGTCCCGTTTTGAGCCATCTCGATGCGTCCCATGCGCTTGGCATAGGCCCCGGTGAAAGCGCCCTTGGCATAGCCGAACATCTCGCTCTCGAACAGGGTCGGGGCCAGCGAGGGACAATTCACCTTGACGAAATTGGCCGCCCGCCGAGGGCTGTGCAGGTGCAGCCAGCGAGCCAGCATACTCTTGCCGGTACCGGTCTCGCCGCTGATGAGCACCGGGATGTGCAACTTGGCCACCTTTTGGGCCACGGACATGACCTTGGCCATAGCCTTCGTTTCAAGCAGGCGGTTTTCCAACGGAAACACGCCAGACTCGGCCTCGTCCGGCGAATCGAGGGCGGCGCGACGGGCCGCCTTGGTGCGGGCCCGGCGCTCCTCGGTGAGGATCACGAAGAGGAAGGTCGTCAGGACCGGGCTCAATTCCAGCAGAAAATTCAAAATTTCCACCACATTGTCCGGCTGGTGCGCAAACGAGACGTGCAGTGTGCCGATGACCTCGCGGTTGAGGATGAGCGGCAGCGCGATGGTGGCGTTGAGGCCCGCCGACACCAGCGTGGACGCGCCGCCTCCCCAGTTCAGCGAAGCCAAATCCTTGATGACTACCGGCTTGCGCGACTGGATGGCCTGCCACGCCACCGTATTGTGGGCGATGCGGGTGTTGGAGAAGACCTCCACCACCGTTCCGTCCGGCGAGGTGAAGGAATTGAGAAACTCGCGCTCGGCGTCATAGAGGAAGATGCTGAAGCGATCATAGTGAAAAAGCGAACGAAATTCTTCGGAAAGGAAGGAGAAAAGGCCGCTGCGGTCCATATTGTCGGGGACCAGTTTGGAAAGGCGGTAGATGATCCGGGCCGCAGCCGTCACAGGATTACCTAAACGCTGCTCATTGTAGGGTTCCGACATGGCGCATTCTCCTGCCCGTATGAGGTGGTTTTTGCTGATATGTGAACTAAAATGCCTATCTTTCAGCCTGACCTCGGTCTCCTCACAAGCGGCACGAAAAGAATCCATAGCAATTTCGCTTAACTATAACGCCACCTGCCTTTGGCACGGTGGTTGCTTATTTAAAAGCAGACTGTCAATGCAGCATCATTTTATGATTTTTTAGCATTATGTGAGAGGAAGATCAAGGCAACCTATATACTATCGAATATCTTTTAAACATTCATTTATATATTTTCTGTGGTCTGAAAACCATTAGAATGCATTTCTATTGCCATAAGAATGCAATTCTAGTGGATTGTTGCGGCCCTGAAACAACCTCTTTTTAACCAGAGGATATTGCCATGTTCTCGCACTACGATATTTTTATCGCTGCCGTCGGCTTTCTTTCCGGCCTTATTAAAACAGGCGTAGGCGTAGGTGCGGGTATTGTGCTTTTGCCCACCCTGGCGTTGGCCTTCCCAGCCAAGGTTGCTCTGGGTCTCGGCGCACCCATGTTGCTCGCTTCGGACATCATGGGCCTGCATTATTACTGGAAGCAGTGGTTGCCGCGCCCCCAGCTCATGCGCCTCTTTCTCGCCATCATCCCGGGGCTGGTACTTGGCGTCGTGCTGCTCCCCCTCATCCCCGGCAAGGCTTTCCGCCTCTGCGTAGGGATTTTCGGCACCATGTACGCCCTCAGCCTGCTCTGGCCCCAATTCCCCGTCGCCGTCCTCCTGAAAACATTCTTCGGCAAGCTCAACGAGCGTTGCATGGCCAGCCGGGATCAAAACCACAAGGGTGCGTACATCTATGGCTTTCTGGGCGGTTTTTCCACGGTCCTCGCCCATGCCGGCGGCCTCGTCTGGTCCCTCTACCTGATCACCGCCGCCCCGGATCGCCGCATCTTTGTGGGCACGACGATCATCCTTTTCTTCATTACCAACATCTACAAGACCATTTCCTACGTCTACATCGACATCATCAGCATCCAGGCCCTCATGCAGGTGATTCCCGCCATCCCCATGATTTTCCTCGGATCGTACTTCGGCAACATCATCAACAAGCGATGTGACCAAGTTCTGTTCAGGAAGATTGTCCTTTGCTTCATTCTCGTCACTTCCCTCTCTTTGTGCATCTGACCCATCCCCAGCCCGAGTGTGAATTTCTTTCACATCCCGTGAAGGCCCCGAACCCGACCCTTTTCTGATGGAGGAAATCCATGAAGAAGACCTGACCTTTGTCCAGGCCCTATTGTGAATAGTTTCACATAATGCCTCTGGCTACCCGGAACTCAACCTTTAATGACGGGGAAATCGTATGAAAAAGATCACTGCGTCTTTGTTTGCCCTTGCCATGTTTCTGCTTCCGAGTATGGCCTTTGCCGCCACCGCGCCCCCACAGGCCGTCAATATGACCCACGTCTACATCGTCTTCGGCGTGCTTCTGATAGCAGCGGTGCTTTTTTTCACAGAATGGATTCCCTTGGCCGTAACCTCCATCCTCGTGCCCTGCGCACTCTCCACACTGGGGGTCATCACCGTCAAGGAAGCCTGGGTCAGCTTCGGCGATACCAGCATCCTGACCATCGTGGGCCTCTTCATGCTCGGCGAGGCCACCTTCGCTACCGGTTTCGCCCAACGGGTGGCGACATGGGTCATCACCCGGGCGGGGGCCAGTGAAATCCGCATTCTGGTCTTTTCCATGATCCTCATCGCCTTCATGTCGGCCTTCCTGAACAACGCCGGCGTCACGGCCATCACCCTGCCCATGCTCATTTCCATTGCCCGCAAGGCCCATCTGTCGCCTTCGCGCATCCTCTTGCCCACCGCGTACGCAGCCAGCTTCGGCGGCTGTCTCTCGCTGGTCGGTCAGGCCCCGTCCATGGTGGCCAACGGCATTCTCGCAAAAATGGCGCCCGAATACGGCCAGTTCGCCTTTTTCGAGTTCGCCTGGTACGGCCTGCCCCTGACCGCGACGGCCATCATCCTCTTTGCGCTGTTCCCCCGCTTCCTCGTTCCCCCGGCACGCGAAGACGTGGCCGAGCTTAAGGAAATGGAAATCCCCGACGGCGGCATCCATATGTGGATTGCGGGTGGCATCTACTTCCTCGTCATCATCTGCATGGCTACGGGCCTTGTGCCGTTGACCTCCGCCGCCATGCTGGGCGCCATGCTGTGCATCCTTACCCGCTGCATGTCCCTCAAGCAGGCGCAGGACGGCATCGACTGGACCACCGTCTGGCTCTTCGCCGGTATGCTCTCCATGAGCTTTGCCATGAACAAGTCGGGCGCGGCCCAATTGATAGCCGACTTCGTGGTCGGGTATTTCAGCGATCCCTATATTCTTTTCGGCGTGCTTATGCTCGTTACCGGCCTGTTGACCAATATCATGTCCAATACGGCCACCACCGCCATTATGGTGCCGCTGGTCATTCCCATCGCGCTGGGGATGCATTTGAGCCCCCTGCCCTTTGTCATGGGCATCGCCATGAGCGCCGCGGCCTGTTTTATGACGCCCATTGCTACGCCGTCCAATACGCTGGTGCTGCGTCCCGGTAACTACACCTTCATGGATTATGTCCGTTATGGCCTTATTTGGCAGATTGTGTCCTTCATTCTTGCCGTGCTGATTATCCCTCACGTGTGGCCTTTCATGCCCTAAATAGAAAACGGGCGTTTTGGCCTGAATGTGGGCACCAGCCGGCCCTTATGTGGGCAGGCAATGCTGGCAAAGATGGTTCCAACCTATAAAAGCATGAAAGTTCAACGCATTATAATGTAAAATCAGGTTGGCACCATCTTTGCTTTTCTTAAGGCAGTGCAGCTACCGCAATCCTTTTATAGGGGTAAGAAGTATGAATGCGGACTACAAGGTTGACTTACTGGTGCTGGGCATGGGAGCCGCCGCAGAGCTTGCGGCCATCTATGCCCACGACGCCGACCCGGACCTGAACATCCTCATTGCCACCAAGGCACTCAAAGGCAAGGGGGGATGCAGCCGTATGGTTCAGGGCGGTTTCAACGTGGTGCTTGACCCGGGCGATTCCCATGAAAAACACCTCATGGACACGCTGAAGGGCGGGCAATACATCAACGATCAAGACCTGGCCCTCCAGCTCGTGGAGCAGGCCACGCCCACGGTCAAGGAACTCGAAACCGTCTGCGGCTGCTTTTTCGACCGCCGCCCCGACGGGCACATCCATCAGAAGGCCTTTGCCGGGCAGTGCTTCGACCGAACCGTCCACAAGGGCGACCTGACGGGCATCGAGATCATCAGCCGTACCACGGAACAGGTCTTCAAGCGCCGTATTCCCGTGCTGGAAGAAACGCGCGCCGTGGAGCTGCTGCTCGACGCCGAAGGCAAGACCGTCACCGGGGCCCTGCTCTACAACATGCGCCACGGCACCTTCCACGTTGTTGAAGCGGCGGCCACGCTGGTGGCCACCGGCGGCGGCCCTACCCAATACCGTTTCCACGCCCCCGGCCCCGAAAAGTCCGCCGACGGCATCGCCATGCTCTATCGGGCTGGCGTGCGGATGCGCGACATGGAGATGATCCAGTTCCACCCGACCGGGCTCATCGTCCCCGGCAGCGTGGTGGCCGGTTCCCTCCTCGAAGAGGGCCTGCGCGGTGCGGGAGCCCACCTCTATAACGGCGAAGGCGAACGCTACATGCTCCGCTACGCCCCGGACGTGGCCGAACGCGCCACCCGCGACGTGGTCAGCCGTTCCGCCTATCTGGAAATGATGGCCGGGCGCGCCTGTCCCGAAGGCGGCGTGCGCATCGACGCGGCCCACCTCGGTGCGGACTTCGTCCTCCGCAACTTCCCCGGCATGGCCGAACGCTGCGCCCAGTTCAAGTACGATCTCGCGCACAACATGGTGCCCGTCTCACCCTCCGCGCACTTCTTCATGGGCGGGGCCGCCATCGACGTGAACTGTCAGGCTTCTCTGGACAAGCTCTTCGTGGCCGGCGAGGACGCGGGCGGCGTGCACGGGGCCAACCGTCTCGGCGGCAACGGCATCTGCGAATCCTGCGTCTACGGGCGTCTGGCGGGCAAGTCCATCGCGGCCTACCTCTCGAAGCCCGAGAACCGTTCCGTCAAGGAAAGCAAGCCCGGCATGGCCGAGGACGCCATCGCCCGGATCACCGCTCCCTACAGCCGCAAGAACGGCCCTTCGCCCTTCGCCAACCGGCGGGAGATTCAGGAAACCAACTGGGTCAACGTGGGCGTGGTCCGCAAGCAGTCGGGCCTTGAAAAGGCGCTCGTCGATTTCGCCTCCCTGCGTCAGGACGTGGAGCGGGCCAGCGTGAGCGGCAACCGGGCCTACAACATGGAATTCAACACCCACCTCGACACATTGAACATGATCGACGTCTCCGTCATGGCGGCGGTTTCCGCCCTCCAGCGCGAAGAGACGCGCGGCGCGCACACCCGTGAGGACTTCCCGAACCAGCGCGACGACTACGGCCTGTTCAATACCTTCCTGTGGAAGGGCGGCGACGGAATGCCGGTCTTTGAAAAGAAGGATGTGGTCTTCAAGCACAAGTCCCTTGAAGCCTGCCAGAAGCACAAGAAGTAATCCCATCAAGCCCAACCTATGGGGAGAAAAGAATGAATACGTCCGAACTCGAATACAGGAAGCCCTTGCAGTGGGGAGAAATTGATCCGTATCGCCGCGGCCGCACCCATGTGGGCATGTGGGCCTGGCTCCTGCAACGCGTAAGCGCGCTCTTCATCGTGTTCTTGCTGGTGCTGCATCTCTTCTTCACCTACAAACCCTACCTCCAGTTCCTGCTCCTGCTGGCCGTGGCCTTCCACGCCTCGCTGGGCATCCGCGTCATCCTGCTCGACTTCAACCTCGCCAAGATAACATCGGCCCGCCGTCTCGTGCCGTGGACGCTCGGCCTCGGCGTCGCCGCCGCGGTCATTGCGTGGTTTGCCATCTACTAAAGGAGGATGCCATGCAATCGTCGAATACCATTCGCACCGTGCGGATATTCCGCTACGACCCGGCCAAGGGCGGGGAAGGGATGTTTCAGAGCTACCAGCTCTCCATCGACAACCCCGAAACCACAACCATCCTTGACGTCCTCCTGCGGATTCAGAAGGAACAGGACCCCAGCATCGCCTTCCGCTTCGCCTGCCGCGTGAACATGTGCGGCTCGTGCGGCATGGTCATCAATGGCCGGGAAGGTCTGGCCTGCAAGACCAACGTCTGCGATCTGCCCGCCGGACAGGACATCACCCTGCGGCCCCTGAACCACTTCCCGGTGGTCAAGGACCTCGTGGTGGACATGGACCCCTTTTTCGCCAAGTACGAAGACGCCCTGCCCTTTTTTGAACCACTGGAAAAACGCACTGAACCGTACGTGATCAAGCCCGACACGCCCGAGCGCGTGGACATCGGCATGGCTACCGACTGCATCGCCTGCGGCTGCTGCGTCTCAAGCTGTACGATGGTGGACAACCACGAGGGCTATTGCGGCCCCGCCGCGCTCAACCGGGCCTTCACCCTGCTGGCTGACAAGCGCGATGGCCTCTTCAAGGCCCGCCTGACCCGGGCTCTGGACAGTTGCTACAACTGCCGCACGGAATTCAACTGTACGGAAGTCTGCCCCAAGTCCATCAGCGGCACCCGGGCCATCAAGTACATCCAGCGGCTGGCCCTGAAAAACCTC
>OFEY01000432.1_pt1 | contig 36865 bp, 27 predicted proteins | sample 1521251 | NCBI WGS metagenome assembly OFEY01 (sample SAMEA3504100, study PRJEB24116) | mouse gut metagenome | biome: mouse gut; feature: mouse-associated habitat; material: faeces | place: Denmark | collected 2011
GCGGAATGGATGTATCGCGGTGCGGAGCTGCTGGCAAATTTGCCGCACGCTTTTGTTTACGCGCTGCGTCCGGGTTGGCCGGCGTTGTTGTTGTATTATTTGTTGCTGGCGGCGGCGGGGACGGTCTGCGCCGTCACGGGTCTGAGCCGGACCTACAGCGGGCAGGGGCTGGGGGCCTTGCCCGACGGCGGCAAGCCCAGCCTGGTGCCGGTGCTCAGCTATCAGGTGGAACTGCCGGAGGGATGTGACGCCCATAAGATGCTGAAAAATTTGTATCTGTTGGAGGAGGAAATTCCGGAACTGCACATTCTGTGGCAGGAGGGAAAATCCCCCGGGGAGGGGGAGATTCGCGCCCAGGTCATGGGTCAGGTGCAGATAGAGATTCTGCGGGAACTGATCGCCCGCCGTTTTGGCACGCAGGTGTCATTTGGGGAAGGGAGCATCGTGTACCGGGAGACCATTACAAAGGCGGTGGAGGGGATAGGGCATTTTGAGCCGCTGCGCCATTATGCGGAGGTGCATCTGCTGCTGGAGCCGGGAGAGCCGGGCAGCGGACTGGTTTTGCGGACAGAATGCGGCGCGGATGAACTGGACAGGAACTGGCAGCGGCTGGTGTTGTCTCATCTGGAGGAGAGGCCCCACAAGGGAGTTTTGACCAATTCGGTCATAACGGATATGCGGATTACTTTGGTGGCCGGAAGGGCACATCTGAAGCATACGGAGGGCGGTGATTTCCGGCAGGCCACTTATCGGGCTCTGCGGCAGGGGCTGATGCAGGCACAGTCCCGTCTGTTGGAGCCCAGGTATGCTTACACACTGGAACTGCCCACGGAGAATCTGGGGCGGGCAATGAGTGATATTCAGAAAAAGAGCGGCAGTTTTGAGGATCCCGAGACCTTCGGGGAACGCAGCATTCTTCGGGGCACGGCTCCGGCCGCCACGCTAAACGGCTACCAGATGGAGGTGAACGCCTATACCAGGGGAAGAGGCAGGCTTTCCTGCCGGTTTCATGGTTATGCCCCCTGCCACAATGAGCAGGAGGTGATAGAAAGCTGCGGATATGACCCGCAACAGGATCTGGAAAACCCGGCGGATTCGGTATTCTGCGCCCATGGGGCAGGGTTTATCGTACCCTGGCAGCAGGTGGGGGACTTTGCTCATGTGGACGCCGGAGACAGGCTGCGGCAGCTTCTGCCGGAGGTGTTCGGACCGCCGGCGGACTTCCGAACGGAGGAACCGACCGGGGGTCGAAGGGACCGTTCGGAAGGGAATATGGTGCAGGCGGGGACGGGGGATGGGGGGGCAGGCCGGCAGGGTGATGGCAGGCTGCGGCCCCAGACCGGCGGGGTGCTCCGGGAGGACCGCTACATCAGCCAGGAGGAAATCGAGGAGATTTATCTGCGCACATATGGGACCCGGGCGCTGGACAAAAATCCCTGGAACCGGCCTGCGCCGCCGGCCAGGGCTGCCGCTGCTCCCAGGGAGCCCGTGTACAGAGGTACGCCTGGACAGTCCCGGGAGCGGTATCTGCTGGTGGACGGTTACAATATCATTTTTGCCTGGGAGGAGTTGCGGGAGATGGCCCGGGACAATGTGGAGGGGGCCAGGACGAAATTGATGGACATCCTCTGCAATTATCAGGGCTATATTCAGGACACACTGATTCTGGTATATGACGCCTACAAGGTCAAGGGCAATCCGGGCACGGTGCAGCGATACCACAATATCCATGTGGTCTACACCAAAGAGGCGGAGACTGCGGACCAGTACATCGAGAAAACCGTCCATCAAATAGGTCGGAAATACCAGGTGACGGTAGCCACTTCCGACGCCCTGGAACAGATGATCATCTGGGGGCAGGGCGCTGCCCGTATGTCTGCCCAGGAACTGCGCCGGGAGGTGGAAGGCCATAGCCGGCAGCGCCTGGAGGAATGGCAGGCCGGACAGCCGGGAGGCCGTTTCTTTTCCCTGGAGGAGAAATTGCGGCAGGTGGAACTGCCGGAAAACCGGGATTGAGCCGGTTGGGAACAGATAACAAAAACAGGTCGGATTTCGTCATATTCATGTAAGATTTACACATTGTCTCCCGGAACATGGCGTTATATACTGAGAAAAACAGCCATGACAGCCGAAAAGCGGCTGAAGAACTAAAATGGGCTTAAATTCGGGAGGACTTATGAACAGGAAAGTGGCGATTGTGGGATGCGGAGGGATTGCCCAGGTACATGCCCGGGCACTTAGCGCCCTGGAAGGAGCGGAGCTTTGCGCTTTTGTGGATTGTAAGCCGGAACGCGCGGAGCAAATGGCCGCGCAGTATGGGAAAGGCAGGGCGAAAACCTACGGAAGCCTTGGGGAAATGCTGACGGCAGAGCATCCCCAAGTGGTACATATCTGTACGCCCCATGCGCTCCATGTGCCTATGGCTATGGAAGTGCTGGAGGGAGGCGGCTCCGTGTTTATGGAGAAATCCCCTGCCATCTCCACGGAACAGTTTGCGCAGTTGGAGCAGACATTGGCCGGAAGCTGTGGGAAACTGGGGGTTTGTTTTCAGAACCGGTACAATTCTTCCACCAGAAAAGTGGACGAATTGCTGCGGGAGGGCCGCCTGGGAGAAATCAGAGGTGGAAAGGCCTTTGTCACCTGGAACAGAAACGCGGCTTACTATCAGAACAGCGACTGGAGGGGAAAATGGGAGACGGAGGGCGGCGGCGCGCTGATCAACCAATCCATACACGCACTGGATCTGCTGCTACGATGGCTGGGGGAGCCGGAGGTGGTGGAGGCGTCCATGAAAAACCATCATTTGCAGGGAGTGTCAGAGGTGGAGGACACAGTGGAGGCTTTTTTGGGATTTTCCGATGGAAAGAGGGCCTGCTTTTACGCCACCACCGCCTATGTGGCAGACTCGCCCGTGCTGATAGAACTGGTCTGCGAAAAAGGAAGCATTCGCCTGGAGGGAGAGACGGTGACAGTGGTTTATGCCCAGGGCGGAGAAGCGGTGTTTCGGCTGAAAGCCGGCGAAGCCACGGGGAAATCATATTGGGGAAGCGGCCATGCCGCCTGTATCGGTGATTTTTACCGCAGCCTGGAGGAGAAAACCCCTTATGCCAACGACCTGGCTTCGGTGTCTGCCACCCTGCGGGTTATGATGCGGATGTACCAAAGCGCCGGAATGCGCCCGCAGGAATATGAGAGATAGGAAATGAAAATGGAAACAGTATGTGCCCGGAAAGCGCACTGATTCGGATAGGGACGCTGAAGCGGCCATGTCCGAATCAAATGTACTGCGCGCTGGCAGGGGATATACGGAACTAAAATTAGGAGGAATTGATATGAAGCAGGTAAGGTTGGGAATTATCGGCATCGGCGGTATGGGCAGCAATCATGTCAGAAGCATATTGGAGGGTAAAGTGCCCGAGATAAAGCTGACGGCGGTGGCCGATATCCGGGAGGACCGGCGGGAGTGGGCCAGAAAGGAACTTTTCCCGGACGTGGCCATATACGGCGAGGGAAAAGAACTTATTGAGAGCGGAAGCTGTGATGCCGTGCTGGTGGCCACTCCCCATTATCTTCACCCGGAACTGGTGATTTATGCTTTGGAACACGGACTGCACGCCATCAGTGAGAAGCCTGCGGGGGTTTATACCAAGCAGGTGCGGGAGATGAATGAGGCGGCGGAAAAATCCGACAGGGTATTCGCCATTATGTTTAACCAGAGGACCAACTGCGTCTATCGGAAAATGCATGATATGATCGCCAGTGGAGAACTGGGGCAGATCAAGCGGGTCAACTGGATCATTACGGATTGGTACCGAACCCAGAGTTATTACGACGCGGCGGATTGGAAGGCCACCTGGGACGGAGAGGGCGGCGGCGTGCTGCTGAACCAGTGCCCTCATCAACTTGATCTGATCCAGTGGCTGTGCGGTATGCCGGTGCGGGTGCGGGCTTTCTGCCATGAGGCGAAATGGCATGATATCGAGGTGGAGGATGATGTGACAGCCTATCTCGAGTATGAGAATGGGGCCACGGGCGTGTTTGTCACTACCACCGCCGACACTCCCGGCACGAATCGGTTGGAAATCACCCTGGAGATGGGGAAGCTGGTGTGTGAAAATAACAAATTGCTGCTGTACCGCCTGAGCGAAAATGAGAGGACTTTCTGTAAGACCTCTAAGGAAGGTTTTGCTCAGCCTGGGTGTACGCTGGAGGAAGTGGAGACCGATGGGCAGAACGAACAGCATGTGGGAGTGCTGAAGGCTTTTGCCGCCAGAATTCTGCATGGCACGCCCTTGGTGGCGGATGGAACCGAAGGAATCCGGGGCCTCACCCTCTCCAACGCCATGCATCTGTCAAGCTGGCTGGATCAGATGGTGGAGATACCCTTTGATGAGGAATTGTTTTTGCAGGAGCTGAACAAAAAGCGGGCCACCTCCAGAAAAAAGACGGCAAGCGGCGTGGTATTTGATACTACAGGGACTTATTGAACGCGGGATATGCGGAACTAAAAACAGCATATCTCCGTAAAGCGCACTGATACATATGGGGACGCGAAGCGGCGCAATATGTATCACCATTGCTGTGTGCTTGGAGGAGATATGCGGTACTATAAATAGGAGAATAGGGCTTATGTTTGAAAATATTGTTTTGTCGGGTTTCGCGGATGAAATCGCCGCGTCATTAGATACCCAGATGCAGGTTCTGGATCAATTACAGATGCGCCACATCGAGATGCGGGGCGTGGAAGGCAGAAACTTCGTAGAATATTCGGAGGCTGAAGCCAGAGAGATTAAAAAACGTCTGGAGGACAGAGGATTTTCGCTGTCTGCCGTGGGTTCTCCCATCGGCAAGATTCGGATTACCGATGATTTTGCCCCTCACATGGAATTGTTCAAGCACACGGTGGAACTGGCTCACATCATGGACACTCCCAATATCCGCATGTTCAGTTTCTATGGCCCGTCGGAAAAAGTATCCGGTCAGGAAAACGCAGTATCCGGCCCTGGGGCGGCGGTTCCCTGGAGGGGCCAGGTCATGGAACGGCTGGGGCAGTTTGCGGATTATGCCGCCGCCAACGGGGTAGTGCTGCTCCATGAGAATGAAAAGGGGATTTACGGAGAGACGGCAGAGAGCTGCCTGGACATCTTACAGCAGTTTGGAGGGCAGCACTTTAAGGCGGTATTTGACTTTGCCAATTTTGTGCAGGCAGGGCAGGACACTCTGGAAGCCTATGAAGCCCTGAAACCTTATATCGCCTATATTCATGTGAAAGACGCGCTGCGCAAAGACGGCAGCGTGGTTCCGGCGGGCTATGGGGACGGCAATGTGAAGGAAATCCTGGGACGCCTGAAAACCAGCGGTTACAGCGGCTATCTTTCCCTGGAACCCCATCTGTCAGACTTTACAGGATTCTCTTCTCTGGAGAAGGACGGCAAGATCGGAAAGAAATTATCCGGGGAAGAAGCATTTACTTTGGCTCATGAGGCGCTGGTAAAGATCCTGGAGGAATTATAACGCAAGAAAGTCGGTGCGTAACCGACCACGGAGGAAGAAGCAAGAGGGTTGCCGCAAAGTAGCCACTATATACAAAATATGGTTTTGAAACCATGGAAGTTTCATCCATTTATTGTGTATAAGCTACAATTTGCGATAGCCTTTTTGTGGTTGTGTATGATAATATGGCAACTGTCTGCACATACACAAAAGCGGAGGCGCTTCATAAAATAATAAAACCAATTATTTTAAAGGGAGAAAATGCCATATGAGACGATGTGTTCCGCTGGAACCCGCCGCCGAAGCTGTCTGCAATCAAAGCGCCGTGCCTCCGCTGATTTTTCAGCTTCCGCCAGAGCAGGGCAGAAGAGTATTGGAAGAAACGCAGGATACACCGGTGTATAAATATCCCGCCTGTATATCCTCGGATTGCATAAACACCGGAAGGTGGGGCAGTATACCGGTATATTTCATTGCGCCCGAAAGTGGAAAACCAAAGAATATTATATTCTATATTCACGGCGCAGGCTGGGTATTCGGCAGCTTTCATACACACGAAAAGTTAGTCAGGGAACTTTCCGCCAGGACAGATTCTCTGGTGATATTTCCCGAATACAGCCGGGCGCCGGAAGCAAAATTTCCCATAGCGATAGAACAGTGCTTTTTTATTCTTTCCCATATAAGGGAAATCGCCGGGGACTGCTATTCATTGAATGATGGTAATACACTCACAGTAGCAGGCGACAGTGTCGGCGGAAATATGGCGATTGCCATGGCTCTGATGACAGCAATGCGGCATGGCCCATGTATACACAAAATGCTGCTATATTACCCGGTTACAAATGCCTGCTTTGACACCCCCAGCTATTGTCAATTCGCAACGGATTATTATCTGTACCGGGAGGGAATGAAATGGTTTTGGCGGCAATATACAAATTCGGTGGAGGATCAGAGCCAGATAACGGCATCTCCCCTTCGGGCCGGCATAGATTGCTTGAAGTGTTTTCCTCAGACCATGATTATAAACGGACAGGCGGATGTTCTGCGCAGTGAGGGAGAAGCCTTCGGAGAAAAACTCCGATGCGCAGGCGTGGAGGTAACGGCGCTGCGGGTACAGGGTACCATTCATGATTTTGTGATGCTGAATGCACTGGACCAGACGCAGGCCTGCCGCACTGCTATGGATGCGTCAACAGAATGGATCAATCGTATTTCTCCTTCACCCCAATTGCCATGAGAGACTCGGGAATGAATTCCCCGGTTGACTTTCTGCCAGTCCTCCCGGGGCATCAAAAAGGATGCCCCGGGACATTTGCGCTGCCGGACAAACCGGCTTTCAGCCGCTTAGGGATGAAATTACAGCTTCTGCACGGGTCTGACCATCTTCCAGAACCGTTCCGGATCGTGGTACAGATAGCCCATCCTGCCGGGAGTGGTGTCCAGGCAATAGCCGGATGCCTCATAATCAAAGGCACTCATGGCCGCTTCCACCTTCTCCTCCACGCTGCGGTTCTCCTGATTATAATCGAAGGGGCCGTGCTCAAATACAATATACTCCCCCTGGGGGATGTCTGTCAGGAGCATTTGCGGGGGAATGTCGCCCTTGTAATCCATGGGCAGACGCACTCCGTAACACTCTGCCAGGGGGATGCCCCAGCTGCAGAGCCTGCCTTTGGGGTCATTAAGATATCCTATGATCTGGCCGCTGCCGCTGTTGGACTCGCTGCCGCCCAGATCGTCCAGCTTGCCCTTTATGCTGTCCAGCAGGCCGCAGACCGTCTCGCAGTCCTGTCCCGGAATCCGGCTCTGTTTCTGCCAGAAGTCCCAGTATCCGATGCTCTCATAGTTCCTGATATGCAGGAATTTGTGAGCGGGGATGGTTACAAAATAAATCTTGATTTCCTCTGTGGATTGAATCATTCCTATTTCTCCCTGTCCAAAAAAGTAGCGGTCGAAGGAGTGCAGCTTGGTGCGCAGCACCACAGGCACAGGCTTTCTGCGGTATTCACCGGGAGTAATGCCATAGGCTCTTTTAAAAGCCCGGGTGAAGGCTTCATGGGAGGAAAAGCCGTAGTCTACGGCAATTTCCAGAAAACTCCGACGGCTGTCACGTACCTCCCGCAGCGCAAAAGCCAGTCTGCGGAGCCGCAGATAGTCCCGAAACTGCATTCCCGATATTTCCCGGAATTTCCGGGTGACATAGAACTCGGAATACCCCAGCCGACAGGAGAGGGCATGCAGGGTCAACGCATCATCCTGATGACTCTTAATGCATTGGTCAATCTCGTCGATGAAAATTTGAATTTGCTGCTGCCACTCGTACATCGGTCTGCCTCCCGGGGCTGCCTTTTTCACCCGTCTGCCGCCCGCTTCAACCACCCTGCATCCAGTATAAGAGGAAGGGGAGTAAAATGTTTGATTTCACTTGCTGTCCTGGGATACTTTGCAGGGGTATCGCCTGTGCTATTATAGCAGAGGCTGGGGATACATGCAATATACAAACCCGGGCCGGCGAAGCGCTTATGTGTCAAATCCCAGCATTAGACCGCCGTTTTCGGCATAGTAGCTGCAAAGTCCCAGGGTAGGAGAGATCAGCACATTGGCGCTCGGATGGGCTTCCCGGATCAGACCAGCCAGCTTATCGGCAGCTTTTTCGTTTTGATTGTGCATAATGCGGACTCGGCCCCCGGAATAACCGGCTGCCCCCATGACCTTTACCATACGGGTAAGCGAGCCCGGTTCCCCGTGGCATTTGTGCAGAATTTCCAGCGTGCCCTGGGCGCTGGCCTGCCCCACTACCCGGATGCCCAAAATCTCACAGATTTTGGCGACCGAGGGATTGACCCTTCCGTTGCCTGCCAGATTGCGGAGGGATTTCAGGCAGAAGAGCAGCCTGGTGCGGGCGGCGTAATCCCGGATGCCGCTGAGAATCTCCTCCTCATTCGCTCCCGAACAGATCAGTTCCCGCAATTTCTCAATGAGCAGCGCCATTTCCGGTCCTGCGGACAGGGAGTCAATGACATGGACACGGCGCTGGGGATACTGCTCCTCATACAGGGCTTTGGCGGCTCTGGCAGCATCACAGCTTCCCGACAACCCGCTGGTGATGGTGACACAGAACACCACTTCGGCCATGCCGAAGGCTTCCAGCCAGTCTCCGATGCCGGGACAGGCTGTGCCGGATTTGCCCCCGGAAGAGAGAGCCTCGTCCATCTGTGCCAGGTCCAGGCTGTCGTCGTCGGAAAAGTCCCGGTCCCCCACAATGATGTGAAGGGGAGCGTAAGAAAAGGGAATGTCTTCGATTGTGTGAATATTGGATGCGGAATCTGATACGATTTTGTATTTCATAGAAACCTCCTTTATGTGGTGATTATTACCTTTACATCGGTTTTTTAATAACTGATTATATGCAACACTAGAATATCAGCTATTGAGAAACCTGTCAAGGGATAAGAAAAACTTTAACCGACTTGTAACAATTCGAAAGGATTTCAGAGTTTTTTGACTCTTTTTTGAGGATCATTGCTGAATGCTTTTCATGCATTGAAATATACAGATAAATATAGTATGATATGAAACGAAATCAGAAATCTTTGCTGCATGGACGAAGGCAGGGAATGAAACAGACTTCGTCCTGACAGCAGACAGGAGCAGGTATGAGTACAGGAATCAATGAATTTCATATGCCCAGATATCAGGAACTGCCCGATGTGGGTCTGTATCTGGAGCAGACCACCAAGTATATCAACGGATATCTGGAGCCTCTGGGCTGCATGGAGATCACCTCTTCCATGATCAGCAACTATGTGAAAAAGGGATATGTGGCAAGTCCGATCAGAAAGCAGTATTACCGGGAACAGATTGCGCAGCTTTTTTTTATCGCCGTGGCTAAGAATGTACTTTCCATGGAAAACATCGGGAAACTTTTTGCCCTGCAGAAAAAGACATATCCCACCCAGGTGGCCTTCGATTATTTTTGCCGGGAGTTTGAGGACAGGCTGTATATCATTTTCGGATTGCGGGAGACTGTCGATCCAGAGGAGAGCATAGACGGCAGTCCCAAGAAAATGCTGCACAGCGCCGTGATTGCCATGGCCAATATCATCTATCTCAGCCACCAGTTTGAAGAGATGGGGAACTAAAATATTATTTGTGGTCAGTGGGCGAATATGCTATAATAGACCTATGATTTATGGCTCGAAAATAAAACACGACAGGAGGACGGGACTATGAAGCTGATGTTTATAGGTGCGGACCATGAAGTGACGGGAAGCTGTCATTATCTGGAAGCGGGGGGCAAGCATATTCTGGTAGACTACGGCATGGAGCAGGGAGTCAATGTGTTTGAGAACATGCCCCTGCCTGTGGATGAGGCCCTGATTGACTATGTGATTCTGACCCATGCCCACATTGACCACTCCGGCCTGCTGCCCCTTTTGTATGCCAAGGGGTTCCGGGGACAGATCTATATGACCCATGCCACGGCGGACCTGTGCAGCATCATGCTCCGTGACTGCGCCCATATCCAGATGGCCGAGGCGGAGTGGAAGAACCGCAAGGCCAAGAGAAGCGCTTCCCAGCCTGCCATGGAACCTCTTTATACCATGGAGGACGCCGAGGGCTGTATCAAGCGCATTGTGCCGTGCAGCTATGACAAGGAGATCCGGGTGGCGGACAATATCAAAATCCGTTTCACCGATATCGGGCATCTGCTGGGCTCTGCCAGCATAGAGGTATGGCTTACGGAAGGTGATGTCACCCGCAAACTGGTGTTTTCGGGAGATATCGGCAACAAGGATCTGCCGCTGCTGCGGGATCCCCAGCCCACCAGGGAGGCGGACTATGTGATCATGGAGTCCACCTACGGGGACAGGTATCATGACAAAAACAGGCTGGATTATGTGGCAGCCCTGGCTGAGATTTTACAGGAGACATTTGACAGGGGCGGCAATGTGGTGATTCCCTCTTTTGCCGTGGGGCGTACCCAGGAGCTGCTGTATTTTCTGCGCAAGGTCAAAGTCGGCCGTCTGGTGAAGGGGCATGAGGACTTCCCTGTGTATGTGGACAGTCCGCTGGCGGTGGAAGCCACCAATATTTTTCAGGAAAACCGTATGGAGTGCTTTGACGGGGAGGCTCTGGAATATGTGCAGGAAGGCATCAATCCCATATCCTTTGCGGGGCTGCGGCTTTCCATCACCAGTGACGAATCCATAGCCATCAATTTTGACACCACTCCCAAGGTGATAATTTCCGCCTCAGGCATGTGTGAGGCAGGACGTATCCGGCATCATCTGAAACACAATCTGTGGAGGCCGGAGTCCACAGTGCTTTTTGTGGGTTACCAGGCTGTGGGCACGCTGGGCCGGGCCATTGTGGAGGGCGCCAAAGAGGTGAAACTTTTCGGGGAGCCTATCGAGGTGCGAGCCTCTATTAAAAAGCTGGTGGGCATGAGCGGGCATGCGGACAAGGACGGACTGCTGGAATGGGTGAACGGTTTCCAGGAGAAGCCGAAGAAGGTGTTTGTGGTCCATGGCGAGGACCGCGTGTGCATGAATTTTGTGGAATGTCTGAAGGTGGAGCATGGGCAGAGAGCTTATGCACCTTACAGCGGCACGGAGTTTGACCTGGCGGCCAACAAGTTTACATACGAAGCGGAGCCTCAGCCCATCAAGAAGAGGGCTGCAGTGGCGACCGGCGTATTTGCCCGTCTGGTAGCCGCAGGCCAGCGCCTGGCGGCCATGATTACCAAATGCGACGGCTGGGCCAACAAGGATCTGGCAAAATTTGCGGACCAGGTAAACTCGCTGTGTGACAAGTGGGAGCGGAATATCTGATCCTTATGCGGAGAATAAGGAGGGTAAGGCCAATGAATATTATCGTGGCTGCAGACGAAAACTGGGCCATCGGCAACAAGGGAGATTTGCTGGTGCGTATACCAAGTGACCATAAACATTTCCGGGAGGAGACCACCGGAAAGGTGGTGGTGCTGGGGCGCAGGACGCTGGAGACCTTTCCCCAGGGCATGCCCCTGCAGAACCGCACCAATATCATTCTGACTCATGATCCGGGATACCGGGTCAAAGGCGCCCTGACCGCTCACTCCGTGGAAGAACTGATGAAGCTGCTGCAGGCGTACGATGATCAGGACGTGTATGTGATCGGCGGCGACAGCGTATACCGCCAGCTGCTGCCTTATTGCAATGTGGCCCATGTGACCAGGATTGACCGGGCTTACGAGGCGGATGCCTATTTCCCCAATCTGGATCAGGATCCGAATTGGGAAGTCACGGCGGACAGCGATGAGCAGACATATTTTGACATCACTTATCGGTTTTTGAAATACGAGCGCAGGGGCCAATAATGCCTGAAGAATTGGGGAGACAAGCTATGGGATTGCGGGATCATTTTATAAAGAAACAAAAAGAGAAACGGATTGAGAAAGCCTGTCTCCTGTTCTGCCCGGAGAGCGATTCGGTGAAAATCATGGACCGGATCGAGATTTTCTTTGGCGGAAGCGGCGGTGCAAAGACCAACAATTATACCCTGCAAAACGGAGACATGAAGATTTTCCTGGCTGCCTGCGGCGCGTCGGACAATAATGCCAACGGCACTTACGCAAAAGAGCAGCTAAACGGCGTACAGGGATTTGTCTATCGGATTGAGACTGACCAGGGGGATGTGAAACTTAATCTTTTTTACCATCTGCGCCAATGTAAATCGGTGCTTCGGGTGATCTACAGCTATGAGGGCACAGGCTCACGGGAATCTGAGGGAAAAGAGCAGGAAATCCGTTCCCTTATCCTGCGTGTCACCGATCTGCTGCAGGGAGTTGCGACCTTTGGAGACGGAACCGCTTTTCTGGACGGTCAGGGGCGGTTGATTCTGGACAGCAAAGGCAGGACGGAACTGGATTATTATATGCCCGCCGAAATGCTTCCGGGGGAGGAATGGGGGAAGGATATGCCCCGGGAATGCCGGGAGCGGAGGGACCGGTCCATGGCATGGATGAAGGAGAGACATCTATATGTCTCTCCCTGGCTGCCTCTTTTGACCGAGACGGAAAAGGAGGGGCCCGCCCGGACGGTCCGGGAGATCTGCGGCCGGGCGGGTGCTTTGCTGGCGGTATCTCTGTATTCCGAGTGCCGGCTGGGAGAAGGAATGGACCATGGCCAGGCCAGAGCGTTTATCGCTCCGGTGATGGAGCGATTTGAGGCGGAAAAATATTTCTCCCCCAGGGAGAAGGCCTATCTGGACAATCCGGATTCCACTCGGGAGGAGCAGATTTCATACGCCTGGCAGTATGAAAATCTGCTGGTGATGGAATGGGCGCTGGGCTTGGTTTCGGAACTTCCCTGGCCCGGGAAAATTTGTGATGTGCCGGGGACGGTTCGGGCGCTGCAGGCTTTTGATTCGCTGGACGCCATGGAGCGGGGAGCGTCTCTGCGCTCCTATGGGGAAGTGCTGGATGCCGCTGACCTGATTTACCGTCTGGACTGGGCCTGTGTGGATGCCCGGGTGATGGGGATGCAGGCTCCCGGCGGATTGGACGCCGGTGTGGTGGCAGAGCGTCACCGGGCCCTGTTCTGGCTGGCGGGTGTGGACTCGCGCTGCGCATGGGATGATGTGGATCTTTCCACCTGAAGCAGTTTTATGCCGATGGGGCGGTAATACCTTTGGCAGTTTATCTGTGTAATGGGGCATAGAAAGATTTGACAAATAAATTCTGGAAATGTATACTATACAGTATGCAAAAAGACCATATGCATTTGCCCGGCATACAGATGCAGGAAAGGATGAGGGGTAGTGATGGAGAAGAAAAACATTGACTGGAGCAATATAGGCTTTGGATATGTACAGACGGACTATCGGTATGTTTCCAATTATACTAAGGGAGCTTGGGACGATGGCGTCCTGACCCGGGACGCGGAGATCGTGCTGAATGAATGCGCAGGCGTATTGCAGTATGCCCAGACCATCTTTGAGGGCCTGAAGGCGTATACCACGGAAGACGGCCATATCGTGACTTTCCGCCCGGACCTGAATGCGGAGCGTATGATGGATTCCGCTGCCAGGCTGGAGATGCCCGTGTTTCCCAAGGAGAGATTTATTGACGCCGTGAACCGGGTGGTGGCGGCCAACGAAGCATATGTGCCCCCCTATGGCAGCGGTGCGACCCTGTATCTTCGCCCCTATATGTTCGGCATGAATTCGGTGATCGGCGTTAAGCCGGCAGACGACTATCAGTTCAGGATGTTCTGCACGCCTGTGGGCCCTTACTTTAAGGGCGGCGCAAAACCTCTGACCATCCGGGTAAGTGATTTTGACAGGGCGGCTCCCAATGGCACGGGGCATATTAAGGCGGGGCTGAACTATGCCATGAGTCTGCATGCCATTGTGTCTGCTCATCATGAGGGATACGATGAGAACATGTACTTGGATCCCGGGACCCGTACCAGAGTGGAGGAGACGGGAGGGGCTAATTTCCTGTTTGTGACCAGGGATAACAAGGTGGTAACGCCCAAATCGGACAGTATTCTGCCTTCCATCACTCGTCGTTCCCTGGTGCATGTGGCCCAGGAGTATCTGGGTCTGGAAGTCCAGGAGAGGGAAGTGCTGCTTTCGGAGGTGCAGGATTTCGCAGAGTGCGGCCTGTGCGGCACGGCGGCGGTGATCTCCCCTGTGGGCAAAATCGTGGATCATGGCAGGGAAATCTGCCTGCCCAGCGGCATGAGCGAGATGGGGCCTGTCACCAGGAAGCTGTATGACACCCTGACGGGCATCCAGATGGGACGCATCCAGGCTCCCGAAGGTTGGATCCATGTGATCAAATAAGGCGTATAGCCCGGTATTTTCAGAAAGTATATTTGATATAATGCGTCCGATCTGCGGAGGAGAACTTTGCAGACCGGGCGTTTTCTCAACCGGAGTTAAAGAGACAGGAGGGCCGTGTCATGAAGTTTCTGCACACAGGGGATCTGCATATCGGGAAGAGGCTGTTCGAGGCTTCCGTGCTGGAGGACCAGGCCCATATCCTGGAGCAGATCTATGAGATCGCCTTGGAGGAGCGGGTGCAGGCCGTGGTACTGGCAGGGGATTTGTATGACCGAAGCGTGCCCCCTGCAGAGGCGGTAACGCTGCTGGACGATTTTTTGACCGGATTGATTCAGGCGGGTATTCCGGTGATAGCCGTAAGCGGCAACCATGATTCCCCGGAGCGTCTATCTTTCGGAGAAAAAATTCTGGAAAAACAGGGGCTGTATATGGCCGGGGTTTACGAGAACAGCCTGCGTCGGGTTGAAATTGCAGACGGGGAGACCAGAGTGCGCTTTCTGTGCCTGCCCTTTGTGAGGCCCGCCCAAGTGGAGGAGACCACCAGCGCGGCGGCGGTGGCCCGTATTCTGGGACAGGAAGGGCTGTTGCCGGACCGGGAGAACCAGGAGGCCTGCAGCGGAGGGGAAATCCCTCTGCGCCAGGTACTTGTGACGCATTATTTTGTCACGGGGGAGAACGGCCAGGTCCCTCAGCTGGCGGACTCCGAAACCGGTGTGAATGTGGGAGGGATAGACAATGTACCGGCGGACCTGTTTGGCATCTTTGACTATGTGGCTCTGGGACATATCCATCGATGCCAGCAGGTAGGAGCAGGACCGGTCTGGTATGCCGGGGCGCCCATGAAATATTCTTTTTCCGAAGCCAGGGGCGCAAAGAGTGTGAATATAGTGGAACTACAGGGTCAGAAGCCCACCGCTGTCACCCGGAGATTTTTGACGCCTCTCCATGAGATGCGCTGCATCAAGGGGCGGCTCAGGGATCTGGTGAGTCCCCAGGCAGTGGGGGCGGAGGGGGTATCCGATCTGGATTATATCCAGGCTACTCTGACAGACCGGGAGGCATTGATTGATCCCATCGGTACCCTGCGGAGCGTATATCCCAATGTGATGCAGATCCTGTCCCAGAGGTACGGGGAAGCCCAGGAGGAGAGGTATGAGAGCCGTCTTCAGGGCAGGCGCAGCAGTCCCCAGGAAATGTTCGGGAATTTTTATGAGATGCTGACCGGTGAAAAACTGTCCGAAGGGCAGCGTGCCCTGGTGCAGGAAGTGGTGAAAGTCTGTGAAGAACGGAAAGGAGCAATATGAAGCCGATTCGCCTGGAAATATGCGGTTGGGGACCCTATAAGGATGTGGAGTGCGTGGAATTCTCCAAGCTGGGCGGCCAGGGGCTGTTTTTGATCACCGGGGCCACCGGGGCAGGCAAAACCACCCTTTTTGACGCTGTCACCTACGCCCTGTACGGAGCCCTGAGCGGAGAGGTGCGGGACAAAGAGAGGGGAGGCGTGCGCAGCGATTTCGCCCGGCCCGACACTCCTACCTATGTGGAACTGGAGATGGAGCACCGGGGCAGGGAATACCGTATAAGGCGTAACCCGGAGTATATGCGGCCCAGGAAGAAGGGGGGCGGGGCGGCGCTGGCCAGAGAAAAGGAAAACGCTGTGCTCTGGCTGCCTGGGGGGCAGATTCTGGAAGGGGTCAAGGAGGTAAATACCAGGCTGCAGAAGATATTGGCCCTGGACTATTCCCAATTTAAACAGATTTCCATGATTGCCCAGGGGGAGTTCGCCAGGCTGCTCACGGCGCCGCCCCGGGATAAGACCAGGATATTCCGGCAGATCTTTGACACCGGGATCTATGAACAGTTTACCGCGGAATTGGGTGCCAGAGCCAGGGCATACTATGAACAGGTGAAACGGCGGAAACAGGCACTGGAGGAGCAGCTGCGGGGATTGGTCCCCTTGCTGCTGAAAATAGAGGCGGAGCAGGAGCCCTGGGCAGAGACAACGCCGGAGTGCGGCTCGGTTCGGGAGACTGCGCCGATCCGGGAGACCCCGGCGGAATTACGGCAGAAACTGTATGGGGAAAGGGTGGAGGATGCACGGCGTATGCGGGAATTGCTTTCTCCGGAATACCTGCAATATGATGCCATAGAGGAGGGCCTGGGGCAGCTTCTGGGAGACGGGGACAGGTATCTGGAATTTCTGCACGGCGTTTTTCAGAAGCAGGACGAAGAACTGGCGCGGCTGCAGGGACTGTTACAGAGCCGGGAGGAGGAGAACCGACAGATTAGGGCTTTCCGTCAGGCTTGTGAGGAAGGAGAGCTGCTGGCAGCGCAAAGGGAGTGTCAGGAGGAGAAGAAGCGAAGGCTGGATGCAGCTCTTGCGGCCATGGACGTGGACGCGGCGGCGGGCGCCCTGGAACTTGCCCTGGAGCATTGCCGGAAACTGGCGGAGGAGAAAGTTCGGTTGGACCGGGAGGTTCAGGAGGGGGAAGCCCATCGGCAGTCGCTGCTGCCCTTGTGGGAACTGCGGGAGGAGGCGGCTGTGCTGGTGGCGGCCATGGGGCAGTATAACCAGACTGTCCTTCAAATGGAACAGCAGCGGAAAAGCCTGAGAGAACTGGAGACACAGTTGGAGCAGGGCCGGGAGACTTATCTGGCCATGGAGACTGCCGCCCGCCAGGCCCAGGGAACCTATGAGAGGGCATTGCAGGCCCAGCGGCACGCCGCCATCGGCCTGGCTGCCAAGGAGCTTAGCCCCGGCAGCCCCTGCCCTGTGTGCGGCTCTCTGGAACATCCCGCTCCGGCCCGGGTGGAGGGGGATATCCTCTCTGAGGAAGCGCTGGAAGCCCTGGAACGGGACTGGAAAAGCAGACAGCAGGAAACGGAACAGTGTCATGGAAGAGTGGTGGCCCTGGGAACCCGGGCAGAGGATGCCGGGCAGCAGCTCCGGGAACTGGAGCTGCGTGGACAGGCTCTGCGCCGGCAGATTCAGGAGCAGCAGCGGGAGCCTTTGAGGGCGCTGGCGTCTCTGCCTTTGGAGCAGGCCGAAAGACAGCTGCGCGGCTGCACGGAGCAGATGGCGGCTCTCACAGCCCAGCTGGAGGAGAAGCGGCTCAGACAGAGAGCGGCAGAACAGGAGCGGCTCCAGGCCGCGGAGCAGGAAACTTCCGCCCGGCAGTTTTTTGAGAAGCAGCTGGAGCAGAGCGGTCTGCTCTCCCGGCAGACCTATGAGGCCAGCCGGATGCAAAAGACGGAACGGGAGTCATTGCAAAAGGAAATCCAGAACGATCGGGAGCGGATGGCTGCCAACGCTAGTCTGCGGGAACATCTTCGCCAAGAGATCAGCCGGGAAACTCCCTGGGATAATCGGCAGCTGTGCGGACAGCTGGAGGAGCAGAAGCGGGGCCGGGCGGAGACGTTGAACACTCTTGGCTGCTGGGAGGGCTATCATACGGAACTGAAACGGCTCTACGGGCTTTTGCTGGAAAAGCGGAAGCTGATCGAGGCGGAAAGCCGGGCGTATGGCAGCGTAAAGGAACTGGACGATATTGCCTCCGGAAATAACGGCAGGAAACTGGTGTTTGAGCAGTATGTACTGGCGGGGTATTTTGAGGAGATCCTGCGGGCGGCCAATGTGCGTTTTGGCAGAATGACCGGGGGACGCTATGAGATGCGCCGGGTGGAAGAAGTGGGAGACGGCCGGGTCAAAGATAATCTGGAGATTGAGGTGCTGGATTTTCATACGGGCAAATACCGCTCGGTGCGCACCCTCTCCGGGGGTGAGACCTTCAAGGCCTCCCTGGCATTGGCCCTGGGACTCAGCGATGTGATTCAGGCGGCCAGCGGCGGCGTGCGGGTGGATGCCCTGTTTATTGATGAGGGTTTTGGGGCGTTGGACAGCGAGTCCCTGGACCAGGCCTGCGAGACCTTGCTGAGTCTGGCGGAGAGCGACCGGCTCATCGGCGTCATATCCCATGTGCCGGAACTGAAAGAGCGTATCCGCAGGCAGGTGGTGGTGGATAAGAGCGGCAGCGGCAGCAGGGTTCGTCTGGAAATATGAGGATAGGAAAGTGACAAATACGAAACGACAGAAAAGAGGTTTTATACAAAAAATGCTGGGCGGGCTGCTGGCGGTGCTGCTGGGAGTGCTGTGTCTGGACGGCTGCAGCCGGGAGTGGGATTTCTCCCGGGTGGTGTTTACCACCGGTTTTGGCCGGGACGAAGTGTTCCGCATCGGCAGGAGTACCTGTACGCTGCCGGAGTTCATGGTATATCTGGTCAATACCCAGAACCAGTATGAGGCCGTATACGGCGAGCAGATCTGGGAGGTGGAACTGGACGGCGTGACGCTGGCAGACAATGTAAAGGATACTGTGCTGGCCAAGCTGGCTCAGATCAAGACCATGTACCTGATGGCCAGGGAGAGGGATGTGGAACTGGAGGAGGGAGAGCGGCAGCGGGTGGAGACGGCGGCCCAGGTTTATTATGATTCCCTGACGGACCGGGAGCGCCAGGTCCTGGGGGTGGACCGGGAAATCATACGAAAGCTGTACACCGAATATGCCATGGCGGAAAAGCTGTACAACCAGATCATAGAGGGCATCAACCCGGAGATCAGCGACGATGAGGCCCGTACCATTACCGTGGAACACATTCTGATCCGCGCTTATACCACCGATGGCACAGGCAGGCGCATTGATTATTCGGAGGATATGAAGAAAGAATGCTACCAGCAGATCACCGAACTGCGGGAGCGGGTGGTGGACGGCGGGGAAGAATTTGCGGAACTGGCGGCAAAATACAGCCAGGACGAGAATCTGCGCTATTCCTTCCGCAAGGGTGAAATCGCCCCTGCGCTGGAGGAGGTGGCCTTCCGGCTGGAAAACGGGGAGGTCAGCGAAGTGGTGGAACTGGAGGGCGGCTATCATCTGCTCCGCTGTGTCAGTACTTTTGACCGGGAGGAGACGGACGCCAACAAACGAAAGATTGTGGAGGAGAGAAGAGGGGAAGTATTCGGACAGGAGTATGAAGCCTTTGTGGAGAACTTGGTCCGCAGCATGAATGAGAAATTGTGGCAGGAGATTGAACTGGTTTATGACGAAGAGGTGACCACCGAAGACTTTTTTGCCATATATGAGCAGACAGGGGGAGACGAATAGCCAGTTCATAAAAATTTTAGAATTATACTAAAAACCGGAAAACATTGATTTTCCGGCTTTTTTCTGGAAGCTGTTAGCACTCCTTTGTGTTGAGTGCTAATTTGGGGTTGACATTTGGGGACAAGAGTTTTACACTAGTCATTAGCGATAGGAAATCGTCATGGTATTGCGGGAAATCCTTCCCATATGGCCGGGAGGGACCTTACCGGGAACAAAGATTCCGAAGAGGCCGGGGTGCGCATGGCGGAATAAAAAAGAAAAGGAAAAGGATGTGGTAAGTATGGCAGCAAAAAGCGGCAGTTTGTCAATCAACAGTGAAAACATTTTCCCGATTATCAAGAAGTGGTTGTACAATGACCACGATATCTTTTACAGGGAACTGATCTCCAACGGGTGTGACGCCATCACAAAGCTGAAAAAGCTGGACATGATGGGGGAATATACCCTGCCGGATGATTACAAAGCCAGAATTGACGTGGTGGTGGACCCGGAGAACAAGACGCTCACCTTCACCGACAACGGCCTGGGCATGACCGCCGGTGAGGTGGAGGAGTATATCAATCAGATTGCTTTCTCCGGCGCCACGGATTTCATCGAGAAATATAAGGATAAGAGCAATGCGGACCAGATCATCGGCCATTTTGGATTGGGCTTTTACTCGGCCTTTATGGTGGCGGACGAGGTGCATATCGACACCCTTTCCTATCAGGAGGGTGCGGCTTCGGTGCATTGGGAATGCGACGGCGGCACGGAATTTACCATGGAGGACGGAGAGCGGAAGGAAGTGGGCACCACCATCACCCTGTTCCTCAGCGACGGCTGTCTGGAGTTCTGCAACGAGTACAAGGCAAGGGAAGTTTTGAAAAAATATTGTTCTTTCATGCCCACCGAGATATACCTGTCCAAGGCAAATACCCAGGAGACCCAGATCATTACGCTGGATGAAAAGCTGGAGGATGATGTGGTGCTGGAGGAGATTCACCCGGAGGTCAAGGAGCCAAAGGAGGGTGAGGAGCCGGAAGAGCCCGGGGAGGAGAAGCTGAAGATCAGAAAGCGCCCGGAACTGATCAATGAAACCCTGCCCCTGTGGACCAAACATCCCAACGACTGCACCAGAGAGGAGTATCTGGCCTTTTACCGCAAGGTGTTCCAGGATTACAAGGAGCCTTTGTTCTGGGTACACCTGAATATGGATTATCCCTTTAATCTGAAGGGAATCCTGTATTTCCCCAAGATCAATATGGAGTATGAGTCCATTGAGGGAACCATCAAGCTGTATAACAACCAGGTGTTTATCGCGGACAATATCAAAGAAGTCATTCCGGAGTTTTTGATGCTGCTCAAGGGTGTCATTGACTGCCCGGATCTGCCTCTGAATGTGTCCAGAAGCGCTCTGCAGAACGATGGATTTGTGAAGAAAATTTCTGAGTTTATCAGCAAGAAAGTGGCGGACAAACTCTCCGGCATGTGCAAGACCGAGAAGGAAGAGTACGACAAGTACTGGGATGACATCAGTCCCTTCATCAAATTCGGCTGTCTGAAGGATGATAAGTTCTGCGAGAAGATGAACGATTATATCCTGTTTAAGAATCTGGAGGGGAAATACCTGACTTTACCGGAGTGCCTGGAGGTGAAGCCCACAGACGCGGAAGAGACGGATGCTTCCAATGCCGCGGAAGAGACCCGGGCCGGCAGTGCCGCAGATGAGAACGGCGAAGCCGCGCAGGCCGGCAGCGAGGCGGAAACGGACGGCAATTCGGACGAGACGGCGGGAACCGGCAGTGCCGTGGATGAAAACGGTGAGAAGGTGGAAGCCGAAATTGTCACCGGAGAAACGGACGGAGAAGAGGACGCGGAGGAAGAAGAGGAGAAAAACGAGAAGGTCATCTATTATGTGACGGATGAGCAGCAGCAGAGTCAGTATATCAATATGTTCAAGGCTGCCAAGATGGACGCGGTGATCCTGACCCACAATATTGACCAGCCCTTTATCTCCCAGCTGGAGTCCAAGAACGAGGGCGTGAAGTTCCTGCGCATCGACGCGGATCTGACGGACGCCATGAAGGCCAAGACCTCCAAGAAGGCCGAGAAGGAGATGGAAGAGCAGGCGGAAGCCATAGCCGCCATCATGAAAAAGGCCCTGAAGAACGACAAGATCACGGTGAAGGTGGAGAAGCTGAAGAACAAGAAGATTTCTTCCGTGATTACATTGTCCGAGGAAAGCAGACGGATGCAGGACATGATGAAGATGTACTCCATGAACGGCATGGATCTGGGCGGCTTCGGCGCGGAGGGGGAGACCCTGGTGCTGAATGCCAACCACCCCCTGGTGCAGTATGTGGTGGAGCATCAGGACAGCGGAAATGTGGAGATGTTCTGCGAACAGTTGTATGATCTGGCAAAGATCCAGCATGCGCCCCTTGCACCGGAGGCTATGACCAGATTCATTTCCAGAAGCAATGATATCATGATGCTGCTGGCAAAATAAAATATAGCCGATTCGGTATCAGTACAGCCCCGCATTCTTTTTTGTGGATGCGGGGCTGTCCGGCCTCCATCCCTCCAGCACCCTTTCAATACTGTAGGTTTCTGCTTCCTGCCATGTCAGCCGACAGGAAAAATCCGCCCTTTTCCCGGCATCGCTTCCGGGGCCATAGCAGGCGTATTCCCCATAATAGAAATGACCGTGTTCTTTGCCCCAGTCCTCCCAGCCGGCAGGATGGATGTGGGCATCCATAAAGCATTCCAGAAAGACAGTGCGGGCGTATTCTCTCCAGGGACGTCCCAGATAGACGGAAGCCTTGGGACAGTCACCGAGCAACCGGCAGCGGTGGAAAACATATCCGTATTTTTGCTCCCGGGGCGTAGAGGCGGCGGTAAGATAACCATAGATCGTTTGTCCGTCAGGGCTTTCCGGGGGATGAAGAGGAGCCTTGGCGGCAAATATTTCACATTCCTCGAAGAAGCATACGGCTCCCCCAAAGATGAAATCCACATCCCCACGGATATGGCAGTGTACATAGTACTGTCTGCCCATGGTGCGGGGCAGATATTGACCGGGGCCGATAAAACCGCCGGGCTGTGCTTCCTTGAGAGGTAAGGGCGCAGTGAACAGAGTGTCCTGACTTCCCAGCAGGCAGCAGTGCTCCACACAGAGACGGTCCCCATCCGCATACAGCGCTATAGCCTGTCCGGCCAGGCGGCCGCAGCCGGCATCGTTTTGAACCGTCAGATGCCGAAGCGTCACATCGTGGGTGTGGATGCGCAGAGCAGCCGTGCGGAAAGTACCTCTTTTGCTGCCGTCTTCCATGGCTTGCAGGGCATAATCCCCATATACCAGCACTGTGGTATCAGCGCCGCTTCCCTCCAATGTTACATAAGGACGTTCCAACACCAGCTTTTCCCGATACACACCGGGAGCGATATGGATGATGACGGGAGAAACCGCCTCATGGGGGGCAGGATAGGCGGGGGGCAGCGGAGAATAATCCCTGCCGGCGTATTCGATGGCGGCCCCTATAGTGGCAAAACAGGGGGCGGGCTGGTTCTTGCCCACATAGATATGGATCACTTCGCACATGGTATCTCCTATCCGAAAACAGCTTACAGCAGGGCCTCGATGCACAAGTCGGGCGTTTCTGCCAGATTCACATACTGATCGCCGCATTGTACCATGGGCCGGGACAGTTTTGGCTTGTTGATAAAGATGATGGTTCCCTCCCGGCCGTCACTCAGGCGGCAACGATTCTGTATATATGTATTTACGATGTTTTCCAGAAAACAAAGCACAAAGCCCACGTCATACCGCTGCAGTCCTTCCAGTTCAAATATCTCAATGACCTTAAAAGGACAGATTGGCGCCCGATATACCCGGGCGGAGGTCATGGCGTCATAGACATCCGCGATGGATACCATCTTGGCATAAGTGTCGATCTCCGCATCTTTGAGGCCCAGAGGGTAGCCGGAACCGTCGCTCCGCTCATGATGCATCAGTGCGGCATTGCAGATATGCTCATGAATGTTCTGTTTCATAAGCAGTTGATAACCTTCAAAAGAATGCTTTTTGACTTGATAGTATTCAAGGTCCGTGAGTTTTCCCGGCTTGGTGATGATCTCATGGGGAACCAGCAGCTTGCCTACATCATGGAGCAGACCGCAGGTGGTAGCCATTTCCACCTCTGCGTCGGAAAGCTGCAGCCAGTGGGCAAATACATTGCAGATCAATCCCACGTTCAGACAGTGCGCAAAAGTAGAATCATCGTATTCCCGCATATTATGCAGCATATCCAGTATGCTGGCATGTCCTGCGGTATCCATGACCATTTCCAGAAAACGGTTCAGCAGTTCCTTTACATCCAACTGGGTATTTTTTTCCACGACCTGATTGATCATATTTTTAAAGGAATCTACTTCCGCTTCATAGACCTTTTTGAATGCTTTGAACTCAGGGCTCTCTTTTATCCTTGTAAAATAGGACTGCCCTTCGGGCGCGGGTAAGGGCCTGGGATCTGCCATTACCTCATCCTTCACATGTAATGTCAGGATTCCGTAGAGATCCAATTTCATGATCTGGGAATCCGTGAGCACGGTATCTTTGGGCAGTATAAGCTGATGGTTGGAAGTTATCACATCGTCTGCAACAATCATGCCCGGAACCAATTGCTGAGTTGTTAATCTTTTCATTCTGGAACAGCCTTCTTTCCTTGCAGGATGGCGCTAATGTACGGACGCGCGGCATCGTTGAGCGACTTATATTATAGCGAAAAGGGGGTGGATTGTCAATTTGCTTTCCGCAGCCATTTACCGTTTGAGGCCGGAACCTGTTCCCGTAAAATGGCTGTCAATGTAGTCCAGGTAGGGCTTGCGATTGATATCCTCCGGATGGTTTCTATACCAGTCAAAGGCATTAGACAGGCCATGCGCCAGCTGCTTTGTATCAGGCATATATTCATTTTGTGCGGATACATCCAGACGATATTCATCATTGCTGAAGCAAAAATAGTTTCTTTGCTCCGTGTTCTCATATATACTTACAAATTATCTGCTTACAAAAACTGTTCCGCCAGTTACCAGTATTTTTTTCATGGTCATAGGCCATACCCATTGCCCTGCTTTGCTTGGGGCAGCTTTCCGGCTATTTCAGCCAGGACTTTCCACTGTTCTTCCGTCAGATTGGCGAGTACGGAAAGCAGTTGCTTTTTAAAGGAATCTGCTTCGCTCCTTTGGATGTTACCAATAAAGGAGACAATCTGCTCATCCTGCGTCTGTTCGATGAACATCTCTCCGATGCCTTCACGGAGCCATTGGGTACTGACGCTGAACTCGCGGCAGATCAGGGCGATTGCGGCGTCACTGGGGGAACGCTTTCCGGTTTCATATCCTGCAATATTATTCCTTCCCACATTCAGCCTGTCGGCAAATTGTTGCTGTGTCAGATTCAGGGTCCTTCTAAGCCTTTTCAGTCGTTCGTTCATTGTTCCGTTTCCTTTCGTTGGTATACAATTCAGTTTTCATTATACCCTAAAAAGCGTTTACCGTCAACAAAATAATGGCATAGTGTACATAAAAAGAAACGAAGCCACAAATACTCTCTAACTTACATTGTCTTACATGGTATGTATAAAAAAGCACTAAAGAGCATGATTGACTACAGGGAGAAGCGTAGTTATGATATACTTGCAGTAAAAATCTGCACGAGGGTCCGAAAAGTAAAAGCATATTGCAGAACACCGTCCAGCCAGGCGGTGTTTTTCTTTGTCTTAAAGCCCATGCTGATGCACCGTGAAGATAAGGCGTACAAATATGTGGGACTCTCATTTTAGAAGGAGGTGTGCAAAACATGAAAATTAAACGGGAAGAGAGGTGTATTACAATAGGAGCAGAATGATTTTTCGGAGAGCAGGCGGGGCAAGGCATCAATGGAATGCGGAGCCCCCACGGGAACAGCCGGACAAAAGCACGGTAACATTTAGAACAAAATTAGATGCAAGAAATGGAGAAATGTAAAATGGCAAATTTTTCAAAATTATGTATTACGGATGCGGGAAAGCGTTTACTCAATCAGAAACTGAATACAGAGGAAGAACTGCTTTTCACGGAGATGGTTATGTCGGAAAGAAAGTATGACATGGCTGTGCTGGAAGAACTCACGGGTCTGGAAGGGATTCGGCAGAGGGCAGACATCAGGAAGGAGACAAGATCAGAAGATATCATAATGGTAAATGCGGTATTTTTGAACAGCGGCCTGGAAGAGGGGTACTTTGCGAACACGCTGGGACTGTATGCCTCTCTGGGAAAAGGGGAGCCTGTGCTGTTTGCCGTGGCGGTGGAGCAGGCAGCCGCAGCTTATATGCCTGCCAAGTCACAGACCCTGAGCGGTATGGAGTTCAAACTGAAGATCACTTTGGAGAACGCGGATCAGGTGACCATCCGGGTGGATCAGTCGGCAATGGCTACGGTGGGGGATGTGCTGGAATTGGAAAACCGCATGGCAAACCATCTGGCGGATCTGGACAATCCCCACAGGGTATCCCCGGCGCAGCTGGGAATTGAAGAAGGGGCGAACCATTATATCCACCCGAATACCCATTCAGCCGCAATGATAGATCAGGATGCGGGACACAGGTTTGTGACCGATGCTCAAATGCAGACATGGAATGAAAAGCAATCCGGAACAGGAGATCTAAAGGACAATATTGTCACTTTTGACAGCGAAGACATGGCAAATCCGGAAGGCTGGTCGGATGTGGCACTAATTTCCACAAAAGAAAAAATGAGCAGCCTGACATGGAAATTGTCACTGATTGCTAAAAATCTGCGTTATCTCTGGAAGCTGATCGGCAATACGCAGTTATCTATCGGCGACGGGACAATTGCAGGAGCAATAAATGCACTAAACATGGATTTGGGCAAGATCGGAGAAAAAATGTTTACCATTGTCACCTCTAAGCCCAGCAGTAAATATACAGTCTATGAAGACTCATATTTGTATCGGAATTCTTTTGGAATGGTGAATTTACTTCTGCATGTTACGGCTACAACCGTACAAAACACATGGCATAATATCGCATTTACGACAGGGGATTTTTCCCCGGAAAATACCAGAGTTCTATCTGCATTTCTTGCCCATAATGATGGAACAATGGAGCCCATCAATAGCTATATGTTCAGCGATGGAAACATAAAAGTATTTAACCCGCAGATTACGGGTCAATATAATTTTTGGATATACGGCACTTATTTTGTTTAACCCTGACAGTCACAAAATACAAGTGAATTGCTAAATCCAATATACACACTTGCGGCAAAGGAGATTATAGATAAAAATTTATGTTGCGGCATTTCAGTAAAGAAAATATACTGGTATTAGCGGACCATATAAAGCTGTCTTTGTATCTTGCAGGTTCGGAGAAAAAACGACAGGAGAAGAACATAAGATGCTGATTGACAAAAAGATATTTTACAGAAATCTTATAAGACTTGCCCTTCCCATTGCGCTTCAGAGCCTGATGCTGGCAGCGGTGGCGGCGGGTGACGCGCTGATGCTTGGAAAAGTCGCCCAGGATGAGATGACCGCCGTCTCCCTGGCTACGCAGATTCAGTTTGTCCAGAATATGTTTCTGGGGGCGATTACGGCGGCGGGAGCCATTCTGGGAGCCCAGTACTGGGGCAAGGGCGACAGACGCACCCTGGAAGATATCTTTAACATCATGCTTCGATTCTGTATGGCAGTGTCTGTCCTGTTTTTTCTGGCCTGTGAATGGATGCCGGAACAACTCATGCATATTTTCGCGAAAGATGATTCCCTGATTGCCATTGGCAGTTCTTATCTGCGTGTCGCGGGATGGTCCTATCTGCTCACGGGGATCTCCCAGTGCTATCTGACCATGATGAAGGTTTCGGAACATGTCAGGCCCGGTGCGCTCATCAGCTCCTGCGCGGTGCTGCTTAATATAGGATTAAACGCGGTATTTATATTCGGCTTATTTGGAGCGCCCAGAATGCAGGCCAGAGGAGCTGCGCTTGCGACTACTATTTCCCGTGTGGTGGAACTGGTTCTGTGTGTGGCGATATCTTCCGGGAAGTCGTATATTCGACCGGCATTTGACAGACTGATCAGACCCCAGGGGCAGACGAACAGACAGCTGAAAGCGGATTTCAGGAAGCAGTGCCTGCCTCTTTTGGGCGGCTCCCTGTGCTGGGGGGTGGGATTTACATCCTACACCGCCATTATGGGACATATGGGGACTGACGCCGCCGCAGCCAACTCTGTGGCGGCAGTGGCCCGGGATCTGATCTGCTGCATGTGCAACGGCATCGGCAGCGCCGCCGGGATCATGGTGGGGAACGAACTGGGAGCGGGACGTCTTGACCGGGGCAAGGCATATGGAATAAAACTCAGGAACCTTTCTTTTGTCATCGGATTTCTGTCTGCCGCGCTGGTGCTTGCGGCGACTCCGCTGATGGTGAAAATGGTGATTCTCACGGATCAGGCCCGGGAATATCTCACGGGAATGATGGTGATTATGTCCGTCTACATGATCGGACGCTGCGTCAATACGGTTACCATCAACGGGGTGCTGGACGGAGGAGGCGATACCTTATTTGACATGTACAGCCTGATTGTCTGCATGTGGCTGATCGCCATTCCCCTGGCGATGGCCGGGGCATTTTTACTGCATTGGTCGCCCCTGGTGGTTTATGCCTGTACCTGTCTGGACGAGGTGGGGAAAATTCCCTGGGTGATGCTTCGTTTCGGAAAGTATAAGTGGGTGCAGGATCTGACAAGGTAATTTTATGGCGGCTCCTAAAGGATGGCGGAGCAAGGACGAGGAGGAAGTATGAGACAGTATGAATGTTTTGAGTTGACATTTACGGGGCCGGAGCCGGAAGGCTCCTGGGCACAGGCAGAACTGAGGGCGGAGTTTGTCTGTGAAGGGAAGGCCCGGAAGGTGGACGGATTTTATGCGGGCAGCGGTCTCTACAAAGTGCGTTTCTACCCGGACAGAGCGGGTGTTTATAGCTGGAAGGTCACAGGGGCCGTCGCCGCCGAGGGGGAGGAAATATGCCGCGCGGCAGCGCCCGGGGCGGGAGATGCCTCTGCCCGCGGCATAGTCCGTGCGGCTGGCCGGCATTTTAAATATGACGGCGGCGGTTGGTACCGCCCCTTTGGCACCACGGTCTACGCTCTGATCCACCAGGAAAAAAGGCTGGTGGATACCACCATGGAGACATTGGAGAAGGCTCCTTTCAACAAGCTGCGCTTCTGTGTATTCCCCAAACACTATGACTTTAACCACAATGAGCCGCCGTTTTTCCCCTTTGAGAAAAAAGAGAGGGGCTGGGATGTGCATCGGCCTGTCTTTGCCTACTGGGAAGCGCTGGAGGAAAGGATCCGGGAACTGGATGCCATGGGCATACAGGGGGATCTGATTCTGTTCCATCCTTACGACCGCTGGGGTTTTTCGGAACTTGGCAGGGAGGACAGCCTGGTCTATCTGGATTATCTGCTCCGGCGGCTCTCGGCCATGCCAAACCTCTGGTGGTCCCTGGCCAACGAGTATGATCTGATGCCAAACTATAACCGGCAGGACTGGGCGGATTTTGCCGGATTTGTGGCGGACCACGATCCATATGGTCATTGTCTGAGCAATCACAACTGCATGGCCTACTGGGATTTTTCCCAAAAAGAAATCACCCATTGCAGCATCCAGGACGCAAATGTGATTGAAACTCCGGAATTATGGGAACAGTACAGCAAACCGGTGGTCTTTGACGAATGCCGCTATGAGGGCGATATCGTTCATTCCTGGGGCAATCTGTCCGGCAGAGAGTTGACGCGCCGCTTTTGGACGGCGGTGTGCTGCGGCGGCTATTGTACTCACGGGGAAACCTTTTACAGCACGGACCAGGTGCTCTGGTGGTCCAGGGGCGGTGTCCTGAAGGGGGAAAGCCCTGCCCGAATTGCTTTTCTGCGCAGGATCGTGGAATCCCTGCCGGGGCCTCTGGACTTTTTGGGGGACGGACTGGGGGTTTATACGGAGGGACAGCTTGCCGCCATGCAGGAGCAGGGCGCGCCGGAGGCCTTTCGGAAAAGTTTCTTCCTTATGGCCATGCTGGATTTGCCCCGGGAGCGGGTGCGGTCCTTTTTGACCAAGGAGCGGGTGGCGCTGGGACATTGCGGACAGGAAGCATATCTGAAATATCTGGAGAGACAATGTGCCTCTCTGACGGAACTGAATCTGCCCCAGGACGGCAGTTACCGCGTGGAGGTGATTGACGCCTGGAATATGACCAGAGAAGTTGTGGCTCAGAACGTTTGCGGCAGGGTGCAGATAAAGCTGCCCGGGCGGGAGGATATGGCAGTGCTGGCGCTGCGGCAGTAGGCCGCCATGCCGGCTTGGGGACCGGGGGTTTGGATTCGGTGCAGACCCGGCAGGGAAATGCGTCCATATTTGGCCGGAAGAACAGGAAACAGAGAGATTTCACGGAAAAATTAACATAAAGTTTACAAAATATTAAGGGATAAGTATTTTCTGTGGTTGAATCCCGGACACAAATCTGCTACAATGTTTCTATTCAGGCTTTATTCAGAAGTGCCGGATCATGTGGAAGGGCACGGAGATGAGGCCGGTATTGGAATCCAAATACTAATCAGTGCATATCGCCGGTCAGGCGGGAGTCCGGCCCTGGCCAGGACGAAGGAACATGCCCTGGCCAGGGCCAGCGAATCTGGCATTTGGCGCCGGGGAAGTCTCCGATATGCGGAAACGAGGCAAGGATGAAATTAATAGACAAGATATTCGGCACTCACAGCCAGAGGGAATTGAAGCGTATCCTGCCCATCGTGGACTCCATCGAAGCCCTGCGGCCCGAGATGATGGAACTTACGGATGAGCAGATGAAAGCCAGGACGGAGGAGTTTAAGGAGCGGCTTTCAAACGGCGAGACTCTGGACGATATTCTGCCCGAGGCCTATGCTTTGGTGCGGGAGGGGGCCAGGAGAGTGTTAAAGACGGAACACTACCGGGTACAGCTGATCGGCGGGGTGATTATGCACCAGGGCCGTATCGCCGAGATGAAGACCGGTGAAGGTAAGACCCAGACCTTTCTGCTGCCCGCCTATCTCAACGCTCTGTCAGGCAAGGGCGTGCATGTGGTCACGGTCAACGACTATCTGGCCAAGCGTGATGCGGAGTGGATGGGACAGGTTCATGAGTTCCTGGGGCTCACCGTGGGCGTGGTGCTCAACAGCATGACCCCGGAAGAGAGGCAGAAAGCGTACCGCTGCGATATCACCTATGTGACCAACAATGAGTTGGGATTTGACTATCTGCGGGATAATATGGTGATCTACAAGGAGCAGCTGGTGCTGCGGGATCTCCATTTTGCCATTATCGACGAGGTGGACTCGGTGCTGATCGACGAGGCCCGGACGCCGCTGATCATTTCCGGCCAGAGCGGCAAGTCCACCGCCCTGTATGAGATGTGCGACATGCTGGCCCGGCAGATGAAGCGGGGCGATGATATGCAGCAGCTCTCCAAGATGGATGCCCTGATGGGGATTGTCCAGGAGGAAACGGGAGATTTTATCGTCAACGAGAAGGACAAGGTAATCAATCTGACGGCGGCGGGCGTGGAAAAGGTGGAGAAATTTTTCCATATTGACAACTATGCCGATCCGGAGAATCTGGAGATCCAGCACAATATCATTCTGGCGCTGCGGGCTCACAACCTGATGTTCCGGGACCAGGACTATGTGGTTAAGGACGATCAGGTGCTGATCGTGGATGAATTTACCGGGCGCATCATGCCGGGACGGCGCTATTCCGACGGTCTGCACCAGGCCATCGAGGCCAAGGAGCGGGTTAAGGTAAAGCGGGAGAGCAAAACCCTGGCATCCATTACTTTCCAGAATTTCTTTAATCTTTTTGACAAAAAATGCGGAGGTACCGGTACGGCGCTGACCGAAGAGAATGAGTTCCGGGACATCTACGGTATGGATGTGGTGGAAGTGCCCACTCACAGGCCCATTGCCCGTATAGACAGGCAGGATGCGGTATACAAGACCCGGGCGGAGAAGCTGAAAGCCATTGTGGAGGCGGTGGAAGAAGCCCATGCCAAGGGACAGCCTGTGCTGGTGGGTACCATCACCATCGACGCCAGTGAGGAACTGAGCAAACTGCTGGGCAAGCGGGGCATTGCTCATAAGGTACTGAATGCCAAATTCCATGAACTGGAGGCGGAGATTGTGGCGGACGCCGGTATCCACGGGGCGGTGACCATAGCCACCAACATGGCGGGCCGTGGTACGGACATCAAGCTGGATGATGAGGCCAGGGCAGCAGGGGGCCTGAAGATCATCGGCACGGAGCGCCATGAGTCCCGGCGTATCGACAACCAGCTTCGGGGCCGTTCCGGCCGTCAGGGGGACCCGGGAGAATCCAAATTTTACATCTCCCTGGAGGATGAACTGATGCGGCTGTTCGGCTCTGAGCGGCTGATCAGCATGTTCAATACCCTGGGCATTCCCGAGGGACAGGAGATCGAGCACAAGGCCCTGACAAGCGCCATTGAGTCAGCCCAGAAAAAGATTGAGAACAATAACTTCGGCATCAGAAAGAATCTGCTGGAGTATGACCGGGTCATGAGTGAGCAGAGAGAGATCATCTATGATGAGAGAAGCCGGGTGCTGAACGGCGAGAGCATGCGGGACGTGATCTTCAAGATGATCACCGACATCACGGAGAACGCCGTGGATATCAGCATCGGTGATGAGGGAGACGCGGAAGAATGGGATTACAATGAGTTGAATACGCTGCTGCTGCCCACTGTGCCCCTGGAGCCCGTGACCAGAGAGCGGGTCACAAGACCCAAGAAGAACGGCCTGAAGCAGCAACTCAAGGAAGAGGCTGTAAAACTCTACGAGTCCAAAGAGGCGGAGTTCCCGGACGCCGAGGCCATCCGTGAGATCGAGCGGGTGATCCTGCTGAAAGTGATTGACCGAAAATGGATGGATCACATTGACGATATGGAACAGCTGCGCCAGGGCATCGGCCTGCAGGCCTACGGGCAGCGGGATCCTCTGGTGGAATATAAGATGAACGGCTACGAGATGTTTGACGAGATGACCCAGAACATCAAGGAAGAGACGGTGCGTCTGCTGTTCCACATCAAGATCGAGCAGAAGGTAGAACGGGAGCAGGTGGCCCAGGTGACCGGCACCAACAAAGACGTATCTCTGGCCAAGGCTCCGACCAAGCGCGCGGCGGCCAAGGTATATCCCAATGATCCCTGTCCCTGCGGCAGCGGCAAGAAGTATAAGCAGTGCTGCGGAAGGGCCGGAAAATAAATAAAAAATATGAAAATTTGAAAGGCGGTGACGCAAAGTGGTAGAATTAGATTCTATGAAGTCAGAACTTCTGGCTTACGAAACTCCATTAGCGGAAGTGAGGGATTCACTTTGACCTTGCTAATAAGGCAAAGCGGATTGAAGAACTGGAGATGGAGATGGAAGCCCCGGGTTTCTGGGATGATCCCGACCGCTCCAACAAACTGATGAAAGAACTGAAAAACATGAAGGATACCGTGGAGGATTTCCGCAAGCTGGAGACCCAGTATGACGATATCCTTATCCTGATCGAGATGGGCTACGAGGAGGAAGATGCTTCCCTGATCCCGGAGATCCGAAGTGAACTGGATGAATTTACCGGGGAACTGGACGGGCTGCGAATCGGCATATTGCTGTCGGGAGAGTATGACAAGAACAATGCCATTCTGAAGCTGAATGCCGGGGCAGGCGGCACGGAAAGCTGCGACTGGTGCAGCATGCTGTACCGTATGTACACCCGATGGGCGGAACGAAAAGGATTTTCCCTGGAAGTGCTGGATTATCTGGACGGGGACGAGGCGGGCATCAAGTCCGTGACTTTCCAGGTCAACGGCATTAATGCTTACGGCTACCTGAAGTCGGAGAAGGGCGTGCATCGTCTGGTGCGGATCTCCCCTTTCAACGCCCAGGGCAAGCGCCAGACCTCTTTTGTGTCCCTGGATGTGATGCCGGATATCGAGGAGGATTTGGATGTGGAGATTGACGAGAAGGATCTTCGCATTGATACCTACCGAAGCAGCGGTGCCGGCGGGCAGCATATCAACAAGACTTCCTCGGCCATCCGTATCACCCATATTCCCACGGGGACGGTGGTACAGTGCCAGAACGAGCGCAGCCAGTTCCAGAACAAGGATAAGGCCATGCAGATGCTGAAAGCCAAGCTGTATCTGTTAAAGCAGGAGGCCAATGTGGAAAAACTGTCGGATATCCGGGGCGAGGTCAAGGACATTGCCTGGGGCAACCAGATCCGCTCCTATGTGCTTCAGCCCTATAAGCTGGTGAAAGACCTGCGCACGGAGGTGGAGAGCGGCAATGCCGACGCCGTGCTGGATGGGGCGCTGGATCCCTTTATCAACGGCTATCTGAAATGGATAAGCGTTCAGGGGAGAAATACCCAGACACAATAAAATGAAAATTTAGTCAAAAAAATCCCGGGCCTGCACCATCGTGAAGCCCGGGATTTGGAATTGGCTGCTGCCAATTCCTAAAGGGGAGGATTAAGTATTACTTTTATCTTTGGTACCATCAAAGGAGGGGGTTCCAATGATAGTAGTAGTATGTCCGCCCTTTTTTGGTTTATACACAGGTTTTAAGAAAAATTTTAATTTTTTGCGCCGGATTATTCTTTCATTCGGCTTTAAATCGGCGGTCGTAACGGCCGTAAAAGTATCAGGCTTCAGGGGATTGGGAGTCATCCCGGTCCTCCCTGCCCAGGTCCAAATCCGCCATGGTATGCTTGCCGCTCAGCTTACCGTACATCCAGATATACACCCAGACCAGCAGGGGGATGGCTATGGTGCCGACCAGACAAATCTGAAACAGCCGTCCCGAATTGTCCTGGTCAAAGATCGCCACCACGAGGGTGACCAGGTACAGGGCGGCCAGCAGCACCACACCGGCCAGAGCCACGATCTGCCGGGAAGTGATTTTTTTTCTGCTTTTCTTCGTATTTTTATCGCACATGTTAAAACATCCTTTCCATATAATATATAAATTAGGCGTCTGTGAAACGCCAGAACCCGGGATAACACCTATAAGTTCAGGACTGCTTACATAAAATCTGAGGCTTGTTAAAGTACGCCTAAAATGTCCGCCTTTCCATAGTTGATGATATAATTCGTGCCTGTCATGAATTCATCTCTGTGTTGGTTTAGGATTACAAACGACCTCAACGAGTTTCGCAATCACCGATTAACCATCCATCCAAGAAAGGAGTTATCTCATATCTATGATACCATATAAACAGCTCTCTTTGACAGATATTTTTGCGGATTGCCAAAATAAATTTCTTAATGACAAACCTGTGTTTCTTTCTCTATTAGAAATTCATATTGATGAATTGATTCCCGTTTCCTTTAGAAATCATTTCTATGCCCAGAGGTGCTATAATAGTCACAATCGGTAGACCGGCAGGTATATTATTCATAAAAAATCGGGAGGCTTGCTGCTATGGAAGAAGAAACTTTATTTGAAAGGCTGGCCCATGAAAGGAATATCACGGTGGAGGAAATGCGGGCGATTATCTCGGCCCACATTGAGGCCGAAATGAATGCCCCTGCCCTGGAAAAGCGGGCGCCATGGGAATGGATACCTGAGCTGGGAAGATATCCACGCCAGAGGAGTGGCTCCGGTATGCGGTGGAGCGGATTGAGACCGAGGGGCGCGGCAATCTGTTGCCCTGGTATCCGAATCTTTGAATATATGGTGTATAGGCATAAAAACAGCGGAAATGAACACCTCTGTGGGCGACTAGCCCGCTGTTTTTTCTTGCGTTAAATTCTATTAAAAACTGTTCATTTAGACATATCGGGTGAGGAGCTATTTTAATTTGTAACGTGAAAGTAGTGAACATCATTCTGGAGGATCTGGTAGGGCTTTCCGGCATAGCGTATTTGAAAAGGTCTTAAAGGCTATTGCCAAATACCAGACACTTTGATCTTATGAGGAAAAATTATTTGGCGTGATTAAAGGGCATATGTTTAGATGAAAAGTCAGCTATTATTTGTCATGGGCAGGGAAACAATTGGATATCAGATTGTTTCCCTGCCGATTTTTATTTATATCATTCAAATTTTTGAATAATGGGGGAAATACATATATAGATATGTTCAGAATAAATAGAGCGTGGCGAAAATAATTCCTTTTTAACATTTGTTATATAAAAAATGCATAATATATAAACTGTATTTTTTTACAAAAAGTAAGGCTGCCAAATAGAATTTATATAGATTTTATAAGTATTATGAGCAGTTCTGCCAATCATATATATGTTATTTTATTGACACATATATATAAATGGATTAATATATACATAAACAGATTAATACATGCAAATATATTGATATATATAATTGATTATATGATATGTATTAAACTGTTATTGAAACCAATGAGTGTTTAAAAAAATTTTGATGAGTAATGAAGCCGTCAAATTAGCAGAAACAATAGGTCTGGAAACAACATATATGAGGAGGAGAGTTCAGCTATGAAACAAATGCAGTTTATAGAAATAAAAAGAAAATTTTACCAGAATATGAAGAGCGTTTGGCCTTGTTTAATTGGATATAGCTTGTTCCAGGGTATTTGCTATATCATATTTTACCTTGTTTATTTGAAATTTGGTTATGTTTTTTATTCCGCACTGACACTTGCTAACTATCGTTTTTGGCTGTTCGGTTGGATTACATGTTGTACTTTTACGTTATTTGGTAGAAAAAGATTGACAAGATTGACGGCAATAGGATATGTCTTATCCATATTTGCTGCTCAAATATTTGGATTTGCTATTGTACGCCAATCAGTTCTAAAATTTGACGACTCAGATATGGTGATACCTTTGATACTCATTATTTGTCTGATGATGGGATTTATTATGGAATTTAGAAAAAAAAAGAGATTCAAGAAGATTGAATATTTCTGTTTTTTACTTGCCATTTTGGTTCATTTACTTATGGAAGTGCATTTTGTCGACATGATGCGGATGCATATTGGTGCGGAAAGAGGCTATTTGGCAGGATATGAGCAGGGCATTCAGGACGCTGAAATGGGACACTATTATGACAATTCAGAAATAAGTGAAAAGGTGATACAAGAGGGTTTTCGTTCTGGAAGTCCTGAATGGAGCGGATATATGCAATATTATTCTAGTGGTTACAGAGCAGGACAAAAAGATATACATAATAATTAGTCACTATTTATTAGCCCTATAATTATACAAGGAGCTTCCTGTATAATTCAAATATAGGGAATTCCAAGAAAGAAGGTTGAGAAA
>OFEY01000445.1_pt1 | contig 36250 bp, 39 predicted proteins | sample 1521251 | NCBI WGS metagenome assembly OFEY01 (sample SAMEA3504100, study PRJEB24116) | mouse gut metagenome | biome: mouse gut; feature: mouse-associated habitat; material: faeces | place: Denmark | collected 2011
GGAGCGACGTTCTATGGAGCTGGAAGGGCTGTTAGTGCTTTGAAGGAGAGTGTTAAGAGTGGATCAAATAGGTATATAAATGGTCAGAGAACTAGCAGGTTCCATGAACTTACAGAGGAAGAAATTGCTAACTTAAAAGAGGATATAAGAGCAATTGGTGCAGATGAAAACTCGTTTATATTTAATCAAGGAAATCGAACTAATTTTTTTGATCCAGATGGAAAAATCTATGTTCGGGGTGATGTGTTGCCAGATTTAAATTCTACTCATCCAAGAGATTTGATGAGCTCTAGAGCTGTACTCGCACATGAATACTATGGACATAAAGTTGCATTTGATAAATATGGCTATTTGGATAGCTTTCCAGTTGCAGGGAGTTGGAACGATGAATTTAGGGCGAGTTATAATGCTGCTTTAAATACACCTAATTTAAGTGATTTTGATAGAATGTATTTAATGTCAGATGCACTGGAAAGAGCAAAAGAAGCAGGGGTAAATATAAAGATAACTGATGTAATAAGGAGGATAATATATGGCTATTAATAAAAAATTTACAGAATACGAATTAGAAATTATTAAGCTTGCGTTAAACCAATTGGACTTAACAGGAAAAATAGATGTAGCTTGTCCGAGATGCGCAGGAAAATTGGTGGGTACTAGTGTTTCTACATCTTATTCAATAGAATGTGAAAATAAGTGTGGAATCAAAGCATCAGCAAGAGGTATATAGCGTTACGTTATAATTATTTCTCCTAAATGTATAAAGAATTGCGTAATTTATGTAATAATTAATATTATGTAACTTTTAATGTTATGTACAAAATAATTTTGAAGGTATTTTGCAGGCTGTAAAATACCTTCAATTTATTTCTACATTATTATATAATTGAAGATTTTATATTGAATTAGCATAAGCCACAGGAACAAATCTATGCTCACAGCTTTTGGGAGAATATTAGAAATTCTTAGTATCTCCCTTCACGGACCAGCAATAATCGGACAGGAAGTCCGATTAAGGTGCAACTTGGTCATGGATGACCAATGCACCGGTAGCGTGATAGGCCATTACTTTGGCAGAGATACTTAGAATTTCTTATCTCCGTACATAGCTGTGACATGGATTTGTCCTGTGGTTTGTGCGTGCAGTATTCGAAAACGATTCTTTTTATACCAGAGATTTTTCTGTCAGGTATATCTTATAGTAAGGGAGATTACGGTACTCCTCCACTCGCGGTATGGAATCCGCGTCGCTTATGGAGGGCATATATTTGAAGCCATACGGTATTTAAAACCCCAGAATAAAAATGCCAGCACAAAAGTAGAGAAAAAGATAATCAAGGCTGTCGATCCTCATTTACAGCTGCGTCATAGCAGCGGAGAATGGAAAGCCATCTGGTGGATGGAGGATTACAACCTTCCTGAAAAAAATTTTTAATTTTTTTTTCATAAAAAGCGTGCTTTTATTTTAGAAAAGTGATATAATGTAAAAGCCATGATGATCATATCGGATTTTCCGGTATGATCCGTACTTACCGCTCCGGTTTTGCTTCCGGGGCGGTTTTTCTTAACAACAGATGCCGGCTTTGCCGGCATTTGTTGTTTCATAAGGGTATTCTGCAAAGTGAGGTATCCATTTTTATATAACTGTGGGAATAAACTATAACTACAGGAATACTTTTTGGGCATCATTTTGATTGATAGAATAAAAGGTAATGAAAAACAGAATTATATGTTATCAAAATTTTGACATCATAATGCTATACTCCCTAGCAGGGAGAGCACATAAATAGCTATTTTTGTGTTTAAAACACAAAGATAGCTATTATTTTTTTACATAAGAATATCTCATGAAGCGTGACAGTTGTTGTAAAACATAAAGAGGTTTCGAAAGCATGACATCCGTTGTTTATCCATAGAAAATTTTCTTGAATTGGGTGTTTACGTATGGAAAAAAAATTCCTCCTTGAAATAAAAGGAGGGATAAATATGCTGTATGAAACAATAGATAGGGCTCAAAATGGTGACAAGGAAGCAATGCAGAAATTAGTAGATCAATTTACACCTCTAATGAGGAATAGGGCCAATAAATTGGGATATGAAGATGCTTATGAGAATATCCGTTTATATTTTATTGAATTGATTTATTTTATGAAACTGGAAAAGATCAGGCTGAAGGAGGATGGAGGCATTACTTCTTATATAAATGCTTCAGTTGACAATTTTTATAATAAAGAAATGAAAAAAAGGGATAAATGGAAAAAGGAAATTGTAATATCAGCGCTTCCGGCAGAACAAGAGTATTATGTGGAAAAAAAGATGTCAAAGGAGGACAAGGCTGATATTTTCATGGAATTAAATATAGCGGAAAAACTGGCACCATATGAATATAAAATTATTTATATGATTTACATAGAAGGTTATTCTGTTGCTGAAATCGCCAGAGGTGCGAATAAGACAAGGCAGGCGGTCAATCAGTTGAAAAAGAGAGTATTAAAAAAAATAAAAGATATGATGTTTACATTTTGAGAAATAAAGGCTCTTTTCCTAATAACGAACCATAAAACTTTTTGCACGAAGGAATCTGTCTGTTTCACATCTGTTGCAGTTTCGGTGCAGGGAGTTATAAATAGTGAAAGGAGGCAGCAGGGCATGGATGAAATGGATGTAGCTGTAAAGCTGGAAGTTCATGGGCATGAAATTAATTCCTTAAAGAATCAGGTAAGTGATCTAAAAGAAGAGTATGAAATGATTCAGGAACTTGCCATAGCAGTGAACAAAATGGCAGTAAACATTGAAAACATGCTTCGGGAATTGAATAAGCAGAGTGAGCGGCTAAAGCTCTTGGAAAGAGTACCAGCAGAAACCAGCAGGCAGATAAAGGCGGCAGTTATCACTACGCTGGTGGGCGGGATTATAGGCGCTGTGATGACTGCAATTTTAACTTTGTTTTGACAGTCCGTTAAAGCGGGCAGATGGGAGTAATTATGAAAAATGAAAAAGTAAAAAGATGGCTTAAGGCAGCAGGAATCAGAATGTTAAAGACAATGGCGCAGACCGCAGTGGCAACGATCGGCACAGCGGCGGTGTTAGGAGATGTGAACTGGATTATGACAGCATCCGCTTCGCTGCTGGCAGGAATTTTATCACTGCTGACCTCTATAGCAGGATTGCCGGAGCTAAAAGTTGAACAAACACTTTTTTCGGACCAGGCAATAGAAAAAATGGAAAGGGGAAGAAGAATATGACGATAGGGGTTAACTGCGGCCACACTCTGCATGGTGCAGGAAGCGGGGCTGAAGGGCTGTTTCGGGAAGCTGAGCACACAAGGCTGGTAGGACAAGCTCTCGTGGATCTGCTCAAAGAAGCAGGAATTTATGTGGCAGATTGTACCATTGACAAGGCAGATACCTGTCAGGAGTACCTTGCAAAGGTAGTTTCATTTGCCAATAGAGAAGATCTTGACTGGTTTATCAGTATCCACTTTAATGCTTCTGCGTCTCATAAAGGAAAGGGAGTGGAAATTTATACTTATAAAGGGAAGCAATACCCGCAGGCGAAGGCTATCTGTGAAGAAATGGCAAAGCTGGGATTTGAAAATCGCGGAGTAAAGGAAGGCAGCGGCTTGTACGTAATCCGTAAAACCAGGGCAAAGGCTATGCTGGTGGAGGTGTGCTTTTGCGATAATCAGCAGGATGTGGATACTTATTACAAGATAGGAGCTGCCAGGGCAGTTTCCCAGATTATTTTTAACAGTATTTGTGGGCAGTGCAGGCAGGGAGAAAATGAGAAAAGCCCTGGCAGGGTGCAGGAGAAATCAAAAGAACAAACCACCTTTATGGAATTTGTAGGAGCAATTGCCAGAAAGGACTGGAAGGAAAGGCGGATTATGCTGCCTTCTGTAGTGACTGCACAGGCAATCAAGGAATCTGCATGGGGAACATCCGAACTGGCCTGTAAGGCAAATGCATTGTTTGGGATCAAGGAAAACGGTTGGAAAGGACGGATTTACATTAAAGAAGCCATAGAGCAGAAGCCGGATGGCAGTTATTATAAAGTAGATGATACCAGATGGCGCGCTTATGATAACTGGGAGCAGTCTATACTGGATCATAACAACTACATTGCTACAAGAAGCACGGATGGCGGAAGAAGCCTGCGTTATGGGGCTGTAATCGGCTGCTGCGATCCTGAACTTGTGTGCTGGTATTTGCAAAGATGCGGCTATGCAACGTCTATCACCTATGCAGAGTCATTAATGAAAGATTATGTGGTTAAATATGATCTTACAGTTTATGATAAGCCATAAACGTATGAAAAATAAATACTGCGTGCGTTTCTGAAATCTTGAGAAAGCGTACGCAGTATGCTAAAATATTTTTATAGAAAATCATACATAAGGAATGCGCTCCAATGCAAATGCAAAGGTATTCACAAAACTTTGAATATGGTTACGTAATGCGTCAGTCCAAAGAATTTTTGGTGATATGTATCATTGCTGATATTGCTTCGTTAATATTTATCTTTGGATCCGTTTTCATATTAGATACAAATATAGAGATTGCCCTGCTGATTTTTGGAACTTTCTTTGTTTTGGGAATTGGTCTTACAATTTATGCTGTAGCCTGGCGATGTGTTATAGAAGGGGAAACCATGACATTTTACTGTCCTTTTTTGCCGGTAAAAGCTATTAAGCTTTATGAACTCACAAGGGTAACATATACAGAAAACCGAACTGGTGGATATGGTACTGGTAAAAAAATGCTGACAGGATACAGGGATAAGAAAAAAGTTTTTGAATTTTTAGATGATATGGTTGGTTTTGAGCTTTTTTATTATCAGCTTTATCAACTGGGGAAAATTGAAAAAAATGAATTGAAAGAGGAGTTTGTACTTAAAAATACGAAAAGAAATATGTTTTCTGCTGTTTTTGGAGTCGTACTTTTTGGTGGAATGCTTATAGCCATTTGCGTTACAAAGGAGATAGGCAGAAAAGCATTTTACATCATTTTTTTTGCATGTGCTACGCTATTTTATGTAGATGATATGATAAAAGAATTGCTTTGGAGGGTGACGGTCAGTTATCAGACAATAGAGATCAGAAATGGGTATGGCATAAGTAAAAGCTATTTTATTAAAGATATTTCCAGAGTGAAAGAAGAAAGTCATAATATTGTTCTGTTTGTGGGAAATAAAAAAATTGCAAAGATTTCAAAAGATTGTGAGAACTTTATCCTTTTACAGACAAGATTAGACTATGAAAAGAAATCTTCATAATAAGAAAGCCTACCGCCGGTTAAGACGATAAGCTTTTTTATTAATAAGCTGACTCGTGGAGCATGGCAGATTTTGATATATCATATTGACTGCACAAGTCATGTGTGTTTAGTTTTTGTTTGTCATATATTTCATAAGCATTTGTACATCTTCGGGTTCAGAAGCGATCAGCTCCATTTCATTAATGAAAGTATTATCATTAAAAAGCTTGGAGATGGCAAGGTATTTGGTCAACTCTGACTTTAAATTAAGACGATCGCCCTGATTGGAAACCAGTTCTACAGAGCCTTTGCATTTTTTGATTATGTCCAGAAACTTTTCCACATCATCAATATTATAGATTTTCATAATAATTCCTCCTTACATAATAACATATCATTTGCTGTTTTACTTTGTGCTTATTTTATCAATGAGGTATCATGTATACAATATTCAATATGCATAAATTTATGATAAATTCTTTATTAATCTATAAAAAGTGTACAGAAAAAACTGGTACGCTGTAAGAGGACAGTCTAACCGCGGTACATCCCATAATCAAAAATTAAGAACCGCAGGAGGTATAGTGCTTTATTCCCAGCCTCCAGAAAAACAGGCAGGGAAAAATAAACAGGCAGGCAATAGCTGGCAGCAGACAATAATAAGGTTTTCCCCGACCTAACAGGTAGAGTAGAGGATAATATTGGATGAGTGCATAAGGAATCACGAAAGTACAAAACAGCAGCACCCTTTTTCCGTAAATGCATACAGGATATTTACCATATTCCCTTGCGCCATCCGTAAAAACATTAATAAACTCCAATCCTTCTATGGTAAAAAAGCAGAGGGAGGCATAAAGGAGAAAAATCCCACAAAATACGATAGTACCTCCAATCAGCATGAAAAGTACGGTAAGCAGCTTTCCCCAGTTCCATTTGATATGGCTGACTGCAAAACCATAGGAAAACATTACGACAGCCTGAAGGATGCGTCCGATCCGGCTGAATTCAATGCGGCTTCCTAAAATTTGAAGAATTTCACTTCTGGGCCTTACCAGAATCCTGTCAAAATCTCCCTGTCTTATCATAAAATCAAAGTTGTCAAACCCTCTTGCAACGGATTCTGCCAGTGAAAACTCCATAAGGGTAATTCCGAAACATAAAAGAACTTCATTGTAAGTAAATTCATTTACATTGTGAAAACGCTGAAACATAAAGTACATTCCTAAAAACACGTTAAAAGATACCAGAAACTGACCAATGCAGGAAAGAAAAAATGAAGTTTTATATTCCATAATACTTTTTAGCTGCATTACAAAAAACTTCCCATATAAACGCATGTGAAATTCCCCTTTCTATAATAAAAATACATCTGAAAATTTACAGATTCATCCACCTTGTATGGTGATTTTTTTCATTGCAAGAGCATCAATTATCCGTCCCAGACTAAAAAGCGCAAAAAGCCAGAAAAGCTGCAGGCCGGCTGCCTGCCATGCAGCAGCTCCGGATAAGTCACCGCTGTAAATGCGCAAGGGTACATTTTGCATGGAAGCAAAAGGCAGTAATTCTAAAACCTTTCGGACCTGATCAGGGAAAAAAGGAAGGGGTATAGTTGCGCCTGAGAAAAATTCCACTACAGACACAGCTACCATGCGGATGCCCTGGGGCGATAATGTGAAAAAAGAGATCATATAAACCAGCATACAAAAGCCAACCGTTACACCCGTGCCCATAAACAGGGTAAATAAAAACAGGAAAAAGGCAGCAGGACTTTCAGGGAGCATCAGTCCATATGGTGCGGGGATAAAGGCCGTTGCCAGTAAAATAGGAAGGCATCGAAGCACTGCCTTGGAAAAACGGTTGGCAAGACTTCTGGCAAACCACATGTGATAGACATTGATGGGGCGGCATAGTTCATAGGCAATGTTTCCATTTATAATAGAGTCGAAAATTTCATTTTCCATCATCCATGCCATAAACAGGGCCAAAAAGGCCTGCTGCATCCATACATAACTGCAGGTGGCCTGAAAGGTCATTGGAAAGGAAGATGAGTCTGCCTGATAAAAGGCACGGAACATAAGAATTTCCATAATCCCCCAGGCAAACTGTGTAATAATACCGGCAAGGGCGGCAGTTCGATATTGAAGCCCCATGCTGAATCGCAGCCGGAAAAAAGCAAGGTATTTTTTCATATGTGCTCCTATCTGCCCGCGTCAGCGGGCCTTTAAATCAGGGGGTTGAAGGTGAATAACCTTCAACTTTGCTCCTATCTGCCCGCGCTAGCGGGCCTTCAAATATTATGATGGCGGTAGAAAGCCGCCAGTGCTTCTTCGGTACTTTCATCCCCGTTTTTTATATCATGAATATTTCCGTCTAAAAGGATTTTCCCTTTTCCGATCAGAATAACACGGTTGGTAAGCGCTTCTATATCCTGCATGTCGTGGGTGGTCAGAATAACGGTTGTATGTTTTTCCTTATTTATTTTAAGGATAAAATCCCTGACTGCCAGCTTGGATATGGCGTCTAACCCGATAGTAGGCTCATCCAGAAAAAGAATGGCAGGATCATGAAGCAGAGAAGCAGCAAGTTCGCAGCGCATTCTCTGCCCTAAGGAAAGCTGGCGGACAGGTGTTTTTAACAGCTCCGAAAGATTTAACATATTGCAGAGCAGCTCTAAATTCTGTTTGTAGGTGAGGGCATTGATACGATAGATTTCTTTTAACAGCTCAAAAGAATCCAGAACAGGCACATCCCACCAAAGCTGCGTGCGCTGGCCGAAAACTACGCCAATATTTTTCACATGTTCAATTCGATTTTTCCAGGGAATAAGTCCGTTTATGCAGCATGTACCCGTTTCCGGGGTAAGAATACCGCTTAAGATTTTGATAGTAGAGCTTTTTCCGGCACCATTGGGCCCTATGTAGCCAACCATTTCACCATCTGAAATCGTGAAAGAAACATCGTTTAAAGCGTGGATATACTCATGTTCTTTGTGGAATAAAGCTTTGAACGCCGAAGAAAATCCGGCATCACGTTTAGAGACCTTATAGGTCTTTGAAATGTGTTGTGCAGTGATCATGACTGCTTCCTCCTGGTAGTATTATAGTTGTTATAACTTGCCAAGCCGGTCTGCTGTCTCTGGGGATTTGCCAGAGAATTACCGCAGGTAAGTATGTAGTTTATAAATGTTCCTTTATGCGAAAGGAATTAAAGAATATCACATTCAAAAAATAAAGTCAAGAATCGCAACTGTAGTATTTCTTAAATATTTTTTCGCAGTCGTATTCCGGGGCAAACCCCACTGCCAGGTTGTAAATGGGCAGAACTGTTTCTATCTCTTCTTCCAGAACTTCAGCTATTTCCTCTGGACTTTGGCCTTTTTTGATTTTTTTGCATATCAGATTAATTAATTTTAGAAGTTCTCCTTCGGTCTTACCATATATTCTGCCCTCTTCTCTGGCATATGCTATTTCTTCCCATCTCTGCATATACTTTACCCCCATCTTTTCTGAAAGTTTAATTTTATTAACCTGTCGGTGTATCAGCTTAATTTTACTACTTTTTGTATCAAAGGCCGTTTTATCAGTTGTTTTATTAATATATTCCATAAAATCCAGAAATTCCTGTGAAAAGTCTTTTTTATTTCTTCCATTGGTATTGATAAAAATCCTGACTGCACCGTCCTTTATCTTTAGATCCGGGGATTCCCGGCAGATACCTTCAAAGGTGTACCGATACAGTCCCTTTCCAAAAAGATCAAAGGGAGCAATCAGTATAAAACAGCTGTCATTCAGCAGATTAAAATCTGTACTTCCCGGCTCTAAAAGCGACACATCCAGCTGGGACTGATAATAGCGGCTTCTTTTTATCAGGTTTCCCGTATTTTTCTTCTGCATTTCCGTATAATACAGTTTTTTCTCTTCATCCATGCTGACTACGTCAAGTCTGATCTGACGCAGCTGCGGCGAAACTCTCAGTTCCTTTTCTGTCTGCGGCTTTGTAAGAAGCGCGGTTTCGTTTTCAAGCAAAATACTGATGACTGCCTGATAAGCCTCTCTGTCTTCCATTGTCTCGTCAAACAAGAACTTATCCACCAGGTTTAAGTTCTTTAACTTTGTGGTTACATTATTTTCCATATAGCTTCCTCCTTCTGGCAGGAAACACAGAAAATAGATACAGATTTTTCCAGGTGAAGCTGTGCTGCAAATGCAATCCATTCTGTAAGATTTCCTGCTGTGTTTAAATGATTGGGTTTTAAAGCAGGATTTCAGAAATTTAAGAACAGATTGTTCTGTAAGATGCAGCTTTAACTGCTAAATAAGCCATTGCTTAAAGAAATCGTATGCTTTGGTTTTATTATAATGGCTGTTTAATATTATTGCAATCTTTCCTGAATTGCAAAGCGAGATTCCCGCCCAAGGGGGAAAGTACGATACAAACAGAATAAAATATAAGGGAGAAAGTGACGATACAAGAGCAGGAGGAACAGAGAAGTTCTTCCTGTTTTTATGTGGGAGCAGAACAGCCGGCGGGGAAAGGAGAGAGAAGATGGCAAAGTTTTTGAGTTATGAGGACCGGCTGGAGATACAGAACGGGTTAAAGGAACACCTGACCTTTACAGAGATCGGGAAGAGACTGGGAAGGGACAGGACGACCATCACCAAGGAAGTGAGGAACTACTCAGTGGAACAGGATAGCGGCTACAGTGTATTCCCCCACAACACCTGCAAATACCGGAAAGGATGCAGGCGGAAGAAAGTATGCGGGACACAGGAATGTAAACACCCGCTGGTACCTACATGCAGACAGTGTGAGCTGCTGTGTAACCGCTATTGCGAACACTTTGAGGAGGAAGTATGCACCCACCGTTTCAAGCCGCCCTATGTGTGCAACGGATGCCGGGAAGTGAAGAAATGCACGCTGACAAAGACCATCTATGACGCGCTGGAAGCCCAGAGGAAGGCGTCGGCGAAGATATCGGAGTCAAGGAGCGGTATCCTTTCAACGGAAGGGGAGATAGCGAGGCTCAACGAGATCCTGGTGCCGCTTGTAAAGCAGGGGCAGAGCATCCACCAGATCTACCTGAACAATAAGGATGAACTGATGTGCAGCGAGAAGACACTTTACAATTACGTGGACGGGTGCCTGTTCGATATCCGCAACATCGACCTGCCGAGGAAGGTAAAGTACCGTCCCAGATATAAGGAACCGGAACTGAAGATAGACAGGGGATGCCGCGTGGGGAGGAACTATCATGACTATGAGGTGTACATGGAGAAACATCCGGACACGGCGGTGGTGCAGATGGACAGTGTGATCGGGAGCAAGGGAGGGAAAGTGCTTTTGACGGTCTACTTTGTGAATGTGTCGCTGATGCTGGGATTTATACGGGAGGCGAACACATCAAAGAGTGTGATAGATATTTATGATGATCTGTACCAGCGTTTGGGAGGACAGGATTTCCGAAGACTGTTCCCCGTGATCCTGACGGATAACGGGAGTGAGTTCTCGAACCCGAAATGCATCGAGAACGGGCCGGACGGGAAGGGGTTCCAAAGGACGAGGATCTACTACTGTAATCCGAGTGCGCCATACCAGAAGGCGGAGATCGAAGTGGGGCATGAGTTCATCCGCAGGGTGGTGCCTAAGGGACAGAGCTTTGATGAACTGACGCAGGCAGATATCGACCTGATGATGGACCATATCAATTCGTACCGGAGAAAGAAACTGAACGGGAAGAGCCCGTATGAGGCATTCTGCTTCTATTACGGAGAAGGACTGGCAAGGAAGTTAGGATGCCATGAGGTTGATGCCGCAACCATCAACCTCACGCCAAGACTTCTCCGGAAGTAGCAGGGCAGAAAGAAACTAAAAACAGACGCAGACCGCCGGCTGGAGATAAGGACCGAAAGAGGCGTGAAATTTGTGGTACAAAATTTGTAAGACAAAAGTGACGCCCGGTTTTTGTGCGCATTTTTACCCTGCCATAAGGAGATTATAGCACAAAATCGTCTCTTGGGACGGGAATCGTGTTACAAAAGTGGAATTTCGGGTACAAATTTTGAAGGCCGCTTACAAAATGTGAAAGTCGATTACAAAACGGGAACCTCGGATTGCAATCGACCTATTGCAATCTTTTTTGTTCAGTTTTATGGCAATTTATAGGTGATTCGTTACATTTTTGGCGGTAAAACTAAGTATTTTTAGTTAGATACCGATATAAATAATAGGATACAGGATAATGGAATATTCTGATTTGGAGGTAGATGGATCTATGAGAGTACATAATAATACTATTTTTATGGGTGATAACACCCTAAATGACAGACATAATGGTGGGGCGCAAGAAAAAAAGAATGGAAACAGTATCTTTGCAGGAGACTTAAATAAAAAGTTTGATCCTATTACAAAGAAAAGACAGGATGCCAGAAAGCAGGCAATGAAGATGGTAAGCGACGTATGGGCTGGCGATCGGAAAATAGACGAAGGTATTGAATCAAGCAGAAACAAGATCAGAGAATATCAAAATCAGAAGTATGAAGCCGAAAAAGGGCTTAAAGAGATTGAAGATGCCCAAAAGGCATTGAGGGATAGATACGGAATTACAGATGAGGCGAAGGAGCAGCAGGATCTTTTGCTTCTTGAAAGAAAAGAAAATGCGCAGAAAAGAGGAGAGGATGCAGAGTCTGTATTTACCCCTGAGGAACAGGAACGTCTTGCACAGCTTGAGGCAGATGGGTTTACCGAGTACCGGGAGCAGTCTTTGGACATGAAGAAGGAAAAGGAGCGGCTTACAGGGGAGTGGCAGAATGCGAAAGATGCGATTCATGCGGAACTGGTTTCTATTTCCAGTACCCAGATTGACAGGCTGAAATATCATGCAATGATTGATGCCCAGAATGCGGCAGAGGACATTATGGAAGCTGCCAGCGAGGAAATTGTGGGTATGCTGGTTGATGAAGCCAAAGATCATATTGATGAGGAAATGGAAGAGAAGAAGGAAGCAGCGGAAGAAAAGGCCGAGAAGGAAGAAGAAGAGGAAGAAAAGATCGAAGATGCCAGGGAAGAGAAAGAGTCCAGGAAAGAGTTTGCGGAAAGCTCTGCCGAATATGCGGAGTATGTGACCAAAGCCCTGACACAGATGGATGATACAATGGGCGAAGTTCAAAGAGAGGTCAAAAAACTGCTGGAGGAGCTGAAGCTGCTTGACGAGGATTTGAAAGGAGCGGCAGTGGATACTTCTATGTGATTAGAAATATCAGGTCTCATAAGGCATTTCAAGAGCATCCAGAAAATGAGTCATATGATTATCCCAGAGTTTATCCGGGGTTTTATCGGGAAGAAATGTATGAAAAGCGGTGGCAGTAATGCAGGTAAGCATACTGCCATCGTATTTTATATTCAGCACAAAGGCTTTAATGTCATGCAGGGAGATACCGGCCTCATTTTCAGATAATATTTTTTCAATCTGTTCCGGTTTGTAATGTAAAACAAATTTGAAATTAACAGGGGTACGCTTTCCTTTTATTAAATCAAAGCACCGGGGACGGATATCCTCCCATTGGGAAAACTCATAGGGGGGAAGAACTCCCTCATCATTTATATCCCCTGTGAAAAATTCTCTGACTATATGACCGTCAATAACAAAAGTATTGTAGGTTGTAATTGTGGCCTCAGCCAGCAGGAAACAATCGAAAGCGCTGCCTCCAAGAAATTTACTCATAAACTTTTTTACATCTTTAATCTGGTAGGATTTCATACATTCTCCTGTGCATATTTTTCTGACTGTCCGGTAATCAGGGCGTGATCATCAAAATAATTGATTTTCATGGAATTTTTAACGCTGTCTAATGTTTTAACGGCAGCTTCCCGGGCTTTCAGACTTCCCTTATGAAGGATTTCATAGACGGCAGGAATATCTTTTTCCCATTCTTTTCTTTTGGAGCGAACGCCGGAAAGCTCCTCCTGTAACACATTGTTTAAGAATTTCTTTACTTTAACGTCTCCTAAACCGCCTCTGGTGTAATGGGCCTTTAACTCTTCCAGATTGGTATATTCAGGAAGATATTCAGCGAAAAATTCGTCCTTACAAAAAGCATCCAGATAAATAAATACAGGATTGCCTTCCACCTGACCGGGATCTGATACCTGCAGGTGGTTGGGATCAGTAAACATGGACATTACTTTCCTGCGGACTTCTTCTTCTGTGTCGGAAAGATAAATACAGTTATTTAAGGACTTGCTCATTTTGGACTTTCCGTCAATGCCGGGAAGTCGTAAGCAGGCTTTATTATCAGGAAGCAGTGCGTCAGGCTCAACCAGGGTATCGCCATATACGGAATTAAATTTGCGTACAATCTCTTTGGTCTGCTCTATCATGGGGAGCTGGTCTTCTCCCACAGGAACAGTGGTTGCCTGAAAAGCGGTAATATCTGCCGCCTGACTGATGGGATAAGTAAAAAATCCCACAGGAATACTGGCTTCAAAATTACGCATTTGAATCTCAGATTTTACGGTAGGGTTTCTCTGTAGTCTGGAAACTGTCACAAGATTCATATAATAAAAGGAGAGCTCGCAAAGCTCGGGGATCTGGGACTGGATCAAAAGAGTGGATTTTTCAGGATCAAGTCCGCAGGATAAGTAATCCAGGGCAACTTCAATAATATTCTGTCTCACCTTTTCCGGCTGCTCGGCATTGTCTGTAAGCGCCTGTGCATCTGCAATCATTATAAAAATTTTATCGTATATTCCGGAATTCTGCAGTTCAACCCTGCGCTTTAAGGAACCAACGTAATGTCCTACATGAAGACGTCCGGTAGGCCTGTCACCGGATAAAATAATTTTTGACATATTTTGATACTCCTTTTACTGGATTTTCTAGGGCAAAAAATGCCTTTCTGCTCCATTATACACTATAAGAGGAGTTTTTCCTAATAAAATTTCTAAACAGAGAAGACGCTTTTATAATTAAGGGGACCAAACGGTAATTTTTAATAACTTTATTGTCACATTAACACTGGATATTTCTCTGCTGTTGGTATAGAATGATAACAGTTTAGCCATGCAGACAAACAAGGAGTAAATATGAAGTTTTTAAATAAAATCCAGGATAAAATAACTTATGTACGCATTATTGCAGTTGGCTATATGACGGTGATTCTAATAGGAACGCTGCTTTTACTGCTTCCGCCGGCTACAAGAGCAGGCGAAAGCACAGGAATTCTTACTGCGCTTTTTACAGCCACAAGCGCCACCTGCGTGACCGGACTTGTGGTAGTGGATACAGCTACTCACTGGACAGCTTTCGGACAGACAGTGATTCTTTTGATGATACAGATCGGCGGCCTGGGATTTATGACACTGGGGGTTTTGCTTGCACTTATCTTAAGACGGAGGATTTCGCTGCGTACAAGAGGAATTTTGCAGGAGAGCATGAACTACATGCAGCTGGGAGGCGTAATCCGTCTGGTGAAAATTACATTTTGGGGAACTTTTCTATTTGAAGGGTGCGGAGCGGTACTTTTAGCGGTGCGCTTTATTCCGGTGTTTGGTATAGCCAAAGGGATTCTTTATGGTATTTTCCATTCTGTATCAGCCTTTTGTAATGCCGGATTTGATCTGATGGGGGGATATTCGGGCAAGTATTCTTCTTTTGTGGAATTTCATGGGGATGTACTGATTAATTGCGTGCTGATGGCATTAGTTATTTTAGGCGGCCTTGGCTTTTTTGTGTGGAGTGATTTGAAAAAGAACGGGTGCCGCTGGAAAAGGTATATGCTGCATACAAAGATTACATTGTTTACCACAGTGCTGTTGCTTGTGGCGGGAACTATTCTTTATTTTTTATTTGAAAATGACAATCTTCTTGCACAAATGAGTGGAAAGGATAAGTTTCTTGCAGCCCTGTTTAGTTCGGTGACAGCCCGGACCGCCGGTTTTAATACCATTGATACGGGAGGCCTTACCGGAGCATCCAAGCTGCTTACCATGCTGCTGATGTTTATTGGAGGAAGCCCCGGCTCTACGGCAGGCGGTATCAAAACAGTGACTGCGCTGGTGCTGGTTGCCTATGTCTGGTCTAATTTAAGAGAGAGCAAAGGTGTTAATATGTTTCAGCGGCGGCTGGATGATGATGTAATTAGAAAAGCAAGCAACGTGGTAGTGCTCAGCATGTTGATGGCGGTGGTTTCAGTGATATTTATCTGCTTTATCCAGCCTTATCTTCCGGTGGAGGATGTGATGTTTGAGGTATTTTCGGCAATCGGAACAGTGGGAATGAGCACAGGTCTTACCAGAGATTTATCCACTGCTTCCCGGATTGTAATTATTTTATTGATGTATTGCGGACGAATTGGCAGCATGTCCTTTGCCCTTTCCTTTACAGAACGGAAAAAGGTGGCGCCGGTTCAGTTTCCGGTTGAAAAAATAATGATAGGATAAGAAATGGAGCACAATATGAAATCAGTATTAATTATTGGACTTGGCGGATTTGGACAGCATCTTTGTAAAAAGATGGTGGAATTGAAAAACGAGGTAATGATCGTTGACGAAAAAGCGGAAAAGGTTGAAGAACTGATGCCCATTGTCACAAACGGACAAATTGGAGACTGCACTAATGTGGAGGTTTTAAGAAGTATTGGAGTAAACAATTTTGACATTTGCTTTGTATGCATTGGAACAAATTTTCAAAGCAGCCTGGAGATCACATCGCTTCTTAAAGAAAATGGAGCAAAATATGTAATCAGCAATGCAACAAGGGATATTCAGGCAAAATTTCTTCTGCGCAATGGGGCGGACGAAGTTATTTATCCTGATAGGGATATTGCCCAGAAGGCGGCGATACGCTTTAGTGCAAATCATGTGTTTGACTACATTGCCATTAATTCCGAGTATTCTATTTTTGAAATTCCGGTAGCTTCGGAGTGGGTAGGAAAAACCATTAAGGAAGTAAACTTCCGCGCCAGATACAAGGTAAGTATTTTAGGTATTAAGAAGAATGATGTCACCAAGTTGATGCCTATGGCGGATCATGAATTTGATGCAAAGGAACATTTAATGGTTATTGGACAGATTGAAGATGTAAAGCGTCTTTTGAAGAATTTTGAAAATGAGACAAGTAAGAAAAATCGTAAATAGAATTGCAGGAGATATAAAAGGGGTGGCTTTGGTACTGATACTGTTTCTTGTCTATTATCTGATTATGAACGCAGTGTTTCAGGCATTTTGTCCACTGTTGATTTTAACAGGGGTTCCCTGTGCAGGCTGCGGGCTTACCAGAGCGGTTATTTTTTTGCTAAAGGGGCAGGCTTTGCGTGCGTTTTCCATTAATCCATCGGTTTTTCTGATTCTGCTTTTTTTATTATACTGCGGGTATTTCCGGTATATAAAGGGAGAAAAGGTAAAAGGATTTTCAGTGGCGCTTGGGGTTTTGGTGGCAGGTATGCTTATAATCTATGGATACCGTATGTATCTTTATTTCCCGGATAAAGCTCCCTGTGTTTATAAATATGATAATTTGGCAGCCGGATGGATTCCCGGGTACCGTAAATGGATGCAGGAATTGCTGCGTGCCATACGCTTATGGCGTCTTGCATAAAAATACACGAAATATGGGATTAGCTTATCCAGCGTCCTGAAGCGCCGCAAGGCAGAACCAGATCAGTGCCGCTTACAGGCAGGCCGATTTCAGAGGAAACCACCTGACCGCCGAACTTACGGGCAACGGTGGTTTTTAACATATAAGTCAGTACTGCGCTCTGCAGTCCTGTTGTATAGGAATTAATCAGGAAAAACAGGGAATCTTTGCTTAACAGCTTTGTGGAAAGCTGGATAAAGAGATAAATACTTTCCTCAATTTTCCAGATTTCTCCTTTAGGGCCTCTTCCATAGGAGGGCGGATCCATGATAATGCCATCATAGGTGTTTCCGCGGCGGATTTCCCGTTCCACGAATTTAACGCAGTCATCTACCAGCCAGCGGATAGGTGCATCCGAAAGACCGGAGGATATAGCATTTTCTTTTGCCCAGCCTACCATGCCTTTTGAAGCATCCACATGGGTGACATGGGCTCCGGCTTTAGCGGCAGCAAGAGTTGCGCCGCCGGTATAGGCGAACAGATTCAGCACTTTAAGGGGACGGGAAGCATTTTTTATTATGTTGGAAAACCAGTCCCAGTTGACAGCCTGTTCAGGGAAAAGACCGGTGTGCTTAAAACTAAAGGGTTTTAAATGAAAAGTCAGATCACGATAATGGATGCTCCATTCGTCAGGAAGCTGAAAGAATTCCCACTCGCCGCCGCCCTTTGTGCTGCGGTGATAGTGTCCGTTTATCCGGTTCCAGCGGGAGTCTTTTTTGGGAGTGTTCCAAATGACCTGTGGATCAGGACGAAGCAGAATATAATCTCCCCAGCGCTCCAGTTTCTCCCCGCAGGAGGTGTCTATTACTTCATACTCGGTCCAATTATCTGCAATCCACATGGTGTTTCCTCTTTTCTTCGTGATGATATATTTGATTATATACTCTATAGATAATAGAGAAATGTTTTTGAAAAAGCAAGAACTTTCTATAAAATATAGGAGGTGCAGTAGTGAAAAGCCAAAAAAAAAGATGCCCGGGATGCCGGCGTGAAAGCTGCGATGGGTGTGGAATCTACCAAAAATTAAATACCAATAAACAGGTGAGAATTTCTTTTCCTGAGGGGTTTGAAATTCAGCCTGAAAAGGGGATGGGAATTTCATTTGATGTGGGAACTACTTCCCTTGCAGGTATGCTTTGGGATTTGGAGGATGGAACACTTTTAAGTGCGGAAACCGGTGCTAATCCCCAGGCTTCATTTGGCGCAGATGTAATCAGCAGGATTCAGTCTGCTGTGGAAGATAAGGAAAATCTAATAAAGATGCAAAAACTGCTGGTTGAGCGTCTGGATGAAATGGCAGAGCATCTGGTCAGGATGGCAGAAGAAGATGCATTAAAAGAGATGAGACTGCTGAAGAAAGAACAAGTCAGGAAGGTTACTTTTGCAGGAAATACTGCTATGTGTGAAATTTTGCTTGGAATAAAGCCCCAGGGCTTATCTCAGGCACCCTTTCAACCGGATTACTTTGATACAGAGTTAAGAAAGGGAGGCAGCCTTGGTTTTCGGTTTTTAAAGGAGGCACAGATGATCATACTGCCGCCTGTTGGCGGATTTGTTGGGGCGGATGCAATGATGGTCTATAGTTATGTAAACTTAAAGGAACCGGTGAGAAATTTTCTGGCAGTAGATATCGGCACCAATGGAGAGATAATTCTGCAATGTGGGAAAGGGAAATATGCCTGCTCTGCGGCAGCAGGACCAGCCCTTGAGGGAGGCGCGGTCAGTCAGGGGATGCGGGCAGTAAAAGGAGCAGTGGATATGGTTTCTTTAGCGGGAAGCTTTCCCGTGCAGGATATTGCGGTAAGAGTGATCCAAGGCGGGCGGAGCCTGGGGATCTGCGGCTCCGGACTGGTGGATGCACTTGCCCTGCTTTACCGGATCGGCGTTCTGGACCACACCGGCTATATGAGAAGTGCACAGGAGGCGGAAAAAGCGGGGGTACCCAGACGAATCTGCGGTAGAATTTTAGATGAGGCGAAAGATGGTGGGGAAAGGCGTTTTCTATTAACTGATTCCAGCCAGCCGGTTTATTTGACGATGGGAGATGTGAGGCAGTTACAGCTGTCGATAAGCGCCATACGCTCCGGGATGGAGACTTTACTAAAAAAGGCCGGCTGCCAGGTGGAAGAGCTGGATTATGTTTATCTGGCAGGGGCGTTTGGCTCCTATATTGGAATTGAAAGTGGAATACAAACAGGGCTGTTTCCGGATATAGACAGAAAAAAGTTTGTTCAGGCCGGAAATTTGGCGGGAACAGGCGCTGCAATGGCTTTACTTTCCAAAAAAATGCAGGAGCAGACAGGGAAAGAAAAGGAGCAGATTGTCCATGTGGAATTAGCAGGGGAGCCTGTTTTTCAGGAATTGTTTTTAGAACATATGAATTTTCCATTGCAAATGTAAAAAGTCATGGTATGATGAGTCAGGAGAGATTAAGACCGGATAGAAGGAAAAACGCAAGAGGGTGAAGGGACCGCAGGAAAAATGGACAGAGAATTTTTAAAGAGAAAAAAGAGAATTGTAGTAAAAATAGGAACCTCTACAATTACTCATGTGGATACAGGGCATTTGAATTTAATTAAGATGGAAAAGCTTGCAAGAGTTTTAACAGACATCAGAAATCAAAATAAAGAAATCGTACTGGTATCCTCAGGCGCTATTGGAGCAGGAAGAAAAGCGCTTGGAATCAAGGAAAAGCCAAAGAGTCTTTCAAAAAAGCAGGCATGTGCGGCAGTGGGACAGGCGAGGCTTATGATGATTTATCAAAAGCTGTTTGCAGAATACAACCAAACCATTGCCCAGATCCTGATCACAAAAAGAACCATGATAAATGAAATTAGCAGGAAGAATGCGGAAAATACTTTTCTGGAGCTTTTGAATATGGGAGTGATTCCTATTGTCAATGAAAATGATACGGTATCCACCGATCAGATTCAGGATGAAAATTTTGGGGACAATGACACCCTTTCAGCAACAGTTGCCCAGATGGTGCAGGCAGATATGCTGATTCTTTTATCAGATATTGACGGGTTATATACAGATGATCCACGTAATAATGAAGAGGCGGAATTTATCAGTTGTGTGGAAAAAATAGATGATAAGCTGTTTGCCATGGCAAAGGGAGCTGACACTAAATTTGGCACCGGAGGCATGGCGACCAAAATTGCAGCGGCTGAAATTGCCAATTCAGTGGGCGTTGATATGGTAATTGCCAATGGAGATGATCTGGTAAATATTACCAGAATACTGGATGGAAAAAAAGTGGGAACGCTGTTTAAAGCATAAAAATAACGGATGGCTGTCGTGCGCCATCCGTTATTTGCTGTCTTTTTTATATGCTTATTGCTAAAATGCCCTGGCGGGGCTGGCAGTGCGGATTTACAGCTTATGTATAAACAGTCCGCTTCGCAGTTTAGGTTCAAACCATGTAGATTTAGGAGGCATTAACAGTCCGGCATCTGCCACGGATAATAATTCTTCAATAGAGGTGGCAAACATGGAAAATGCTACGGCCATATCGGAAGACACCCGTCGTTCCAGCTCGTCAAGTCCCCGGATCCCGCCTACAAAATCTATGCGCTTATCAGTGCGGGGATCTTTAATGTTTAAAATTGTTTCCAGCAGGTGATCCTGAAGAATGGAGACATCAAGTCCTTTTACGGGATCGGTGGAAAAAAGCGCGTCAGAGGCTGTAAGCAGATACCAGCCATCATTTAAATACATGCCAAAGGTGCCTTTTTTACCGGGGGATACCTGTGCCTGCCCTTTATATTCTACGTCAAATCCTGCGTTTTTTACAGCGTCTAAAAAGGTTTCTTTTGATAATCCGTTTAAATCCCTGACTACTCTGTTATAAGGCATGATATACAATTGGTCATCAGGAAACAATACGGACAAAAAGCGGTTGAATTCTTCCTCACCGGTATAATCAGGATAAAGGGTGCGTCTGTTCAGCCCTACTTTTACTGCGGAGGCACAACGGTGGTGACCGTCAGCGATATAAGTACAGGGAATCTGTTCAAATAGCGTTTCTAATTGTACAAGAAGATCTTTTTCTGAAATGCGCCATATTCTGTGAGTGATATTATCAGAAGAAGTGAAATCATAAAGTGGTGTTTCTGTTTTAACTGAGGATACGATTTCATTGATCTTCTGGACGGAACGGTATACCAGAAAAATGGGACCGGTATGGGCGTTGGTGGCATCCACGTGGCTGATCCGGTCAAGTTCTTTTTCCTCTCTGGTGTTTTCATGCTTTTTTATAATTTGATTCTGATAGTCATCCACCGAAGAACAGGCCGCGATCCCTGTCTGGGAACGTCCATCCATGACCAGCTCGTAGATATAATAACATGGCGTTTCTTCCATTATAAAAGAACCGTCAGCAATCATACCATCCAAAAGTTCCTTTGCTTTTTCATATACTCTGGGATCATAAGTGGCTACATCATCAGGAAACTGGGTTTCTGCCCGGTCTATTTTTAAAAAAGAGAGTGGTTCTCTTTGGACTTCAGATAAGGCTTCCCTGCGGTTATATACATCATAGGGAAGTGCGGCGATGCGCGGGGCCAGATTTGGAACTGGTCTGAGGCTTTGAAAAGGGGTTACTTTAGGCATATGGTTTTCTCCTTTGTCTTAAAATGATTGGGATGTTAAAATCCTTGATCTATAGAGATTATATGTTGAAAGCGGTAATTGTGTCAATAAATGGGCTGAAGACTGCCTGGGAGTTTTGGTTCACATAATTATTACCACAAAAATTTCCAGTTAGTGTCTTGCACTGGAAATATAAATGTACTATACTATATATATAAAAGTAGGTTTTAAGAAATGTGCAGGCGGTGGAAAGCACAGGAAAGGAGTATTCGTGAGAATTTCAAGTGTACAAAATGTACCATATGCGCAAAGGGTAAATTCCATATATGGAAAGATAGCCAGTGGTAAGAAAATTCAGAAAGCTTCAGATGATGCAGCAGGTCTTGCCATTGCCAATTTGCTGAAGAGAAACAGCAAGGGACTGGATGTGGGCGCTTCAAATATTCGGGATGGAATTGGCGTTGCCAATATTCAGGACGGGGCGCTTGGAACAATGCAGGATTCTCTGCAGCGAATACGCGAACTTAGTGTTAAGGCATCTAATGGAATGTATGGTGATTCCGAAAAGCAGATGATTCAGGCCGAGGTTGATCAGCTTTTGGCAGATATTCAGGATACGGCAGTAGGCACACAATATAATGAGATGAAGCTGATGGACGGAAGTATGGCAGACATGGACATCGCTGCCAGTGCGGATGGAAAAGGCTTAAAGATCAACATGGAGAATGTAACGCTTAAGTCTCTTGGCCTTGAAGGATACAATGTCACAGGTAAATTTGACATTGGAGTCATTGATGCTGCTATGGAAAAGATCAGCACGGCAAGGAGCCGCACAGGAGCAGGCACCAATGCTCTGGAACATGCTTACAATTATAATAAAGGAACTTCCCTTGATCTTGTGGCATCCAGAAGCCGCATAGAAGATCTGGATGTACCAAAGGCAGTTTCAGAACAGAAGAAAAACAAACTGCTTCAGGACTACCGCATGGATATGATGCGTCGGAAGATGCAGGATGGTTCAGGTGTATTAAGACTATTTGGCGGAATGTAATTGTAAGTTAAAGAACACAATAAAAATAAGTGATTAATTCCGGCGGCGCCAAAAGGCCGCCGGAATTATTTTTGTATAAAATTGTTTTTCTGAATGGACTTGATGTTGTTGTTTTTATGGCATTTCGTAAAGTTTCGTGATATGATATCTGATAAAGGCAGACGCCATAAAATAAAACTTTATTCATGCTGTATCAATAGAGAGAGGCATATTATGGGAACTTATTACGAGACATACATAGCTCCGATGGTAAAAAATCTTTTGAAAGGATCACAGACAAAGAAATTTACGGTTGTAAGACATTACAATGCAGTTGCAATAACAGATGATGATGTTCGGGCCGCCCAGGAAGCGTACCCTGGCATGTATGTGTGTCATCAGCATTTTAACGGTTCGAAAATGATAGAAACTTTTGAACCGTTTGTCAATGTGATAAAAAATATTTATGAAATCTTTGAAAGTGACAAAACGCCGGAGGAATTTATTGACCAATTTCCTGTTTATCCACTACATCGTTCTATTTTTGTCAATATGGTAAGCAACCCTCTTTATAAAAGAGAAGAAGAAATTATACTTGATGAAATCGGTTATGAAAAGCAGCAGATATTAAGATCAATGAAAGCAGCTCTTACTATGTTGTCGGAAAAACATCCCATGCTTTTTATGCTGGATCACATGAATATGGCACCCAGGTCTGCAATTTTGCTTTTGCTGGATCTTTTAGAGGCAGGGCATGAAAATATTTTTGTCTATGGGGCATTTAATGAACTACATTCGCAGCCGCCTTATATGGTGGAAACATGGGAACGTTTTCTGGAAAAACTGGAGGACTATAACTGCATTGTAGATGGCACGGAAGAAGAAATTGAAGTGGAAGAGGAACATACTCATTTTCATTTCGAAAGCAGCCATATTGAAGAATATCTGGTAAAGCTGCACAATATGTATTACCTTCTTGACTATGAACAGGCCCAGTATTATCTGTCTATTATTTATCACAAAATAGAAGTGGAAAAGCTTTCAGTTGCAGAGGATAGTGTATTTAAATTTTACATACTGTATGCCCTGATTTCGATATATTCTGATATGCCAAAGGCTTTGCTTTTATGTGATAATCTTCATTTTCTTCCTGACAAGGATAAATCTGCCGGAAAAAAATTCTGGTATTTTTATATTCTGGGGCAGGTGCAGATGTACAGTGGTAATTTAAATGCTGCCAAAGAATGTGCTGATACTTGTATGAAAATTGCAAAAGAAACGTTGGATGAATATCATGAGTTTTTGGCAAAACTTTTGGAAGTAATGACGAGAATGTCAGGCTGGCACAATATTTTCTTTTGCGTTTCGGATATAGATGTTTCACCAGTCTTTATGGAACAGGCGAAAAAATACGGGTACAAAAACCATTTGGCGTATACCTACATTTTTGCCTATGATAATGATGCCGGACTGTTGGGCGGAGATAAAAAGTTTGAAGACAGCCTGATTCATTTTAATAAGGGGATAGAAATTGCTGAAAAGCTGGAAAATGAAAATCTGCTTCTGATCGCATACCGGAAAAATATTATGCTTTCCTCCCTGTATGGTTTGTATGAGGTGACGAATCACTATTATTATAAATCTATGGAGATTGTGGGGGAACAGGACTCGGTCAGACTGGCTGATATATATAATGGCCTGGGATACAATTGCTGTGCTTGTGAGCAGTATGAGGAAGCGAACCGGTATTACAATAAGGCAATCCTTATTTATTATCGATTGAACATGATAAATTATGTGGGTGAAACCTTGTATAATATGGCAGTCAATTGCCTGCTTGCAGATGAGAACGAAACAGCTTTTGAATACCTGCAAAGCTGTGTGAAAATTATAAATATTCTGCATTTAAATGATCTGCGTGTCTGTAATATTTCCAAGGTATTCGGACTTTTAGCGCTTTGCAGCCACAGGCTTGCAAGAAGCTATGATACAAGAATTTACCTGGACAATGCATTACAGTTTTTGGGGCATATTTTGGATCGCTCTGTGGAAGAAAAAATTCAGGGCGGAAAACTGGATGCTTCCTATACCGCATGTGATGATGATTTGTTTCTATATTATTATGTCAGTGCGCTTGTGGAGATGGATAAAGACAAACTGGAAGAGGCGCGCATGTATATGGAACGTGCCCGTATCTATGAGGAAAGAAGTACCGGATTTCAGTTTTTCAGCGTGGTTATGTATGAAATCACTATGGCGGAGCTTTTAAGGAAGCTGGGAAGGAAAGAAGAAGCTTTAGAAGAACTGGAGAAGGGAATTCGCTATGCAAAGCAGTGCGGTGTTTTGGAAAAACAGCATATGCTGGAAGCAGCCCGGCAGGGAATCGTATATAACAGGGAGCATAAAAAGGCAGCTCTGCTATCAGATGTTACGCTTCAGGAAATTCAGGCTGCAACAAAGCAGGCAGGAACCATTAAAGACTATGCCGCTTTAAAAAAACGTCTGGAATTTATTTCCTCATGGCAGAAGATGATTGATATTTCAGGCAAGAGCTTTTCAGAGCTGGTTAAAAATTCTTTGAATACATTTATGCTTAATTTCAGCATAGATGCCATGATATATATTAGGTATAAGGAAGGCAGGCCGCAGATATGCTTTGATACAAAGCAGGCAGCTTTAAGTGATGAGGATATTGAGAAAATTACAAAGTACTTTTTGGTACACCGTTCCGGATTTGTGACTTCAAAACTTAAGAAAAATTATATGGAATACAATCGCATTCTTTCTTTGTTTGGAGTTATGCAGATCTGTTCTATGGTGTGTATTCCTTACTATATTAATGAAAATTTAAATAGTGTATTTATTCTTTACATTTTCATGAAGGATAATTGGAATGCACCCCGGACTAAATTTATGCTGGATGAAAGTGATATGGATTTTTTCAATCTGGTGCTTTTACAGTTGCAGAATTCAATTGAAAAGCTGGAGAATGAAGAACAGATAAAAAATATTAACAGCAGGCTTGAAAAATCGGCGATTACTGATTATTTAACAGGACTTTACAACAGGGATGGTTTTTATCAGAGGATAAAAGACTGGATACAAAATCAAATTACCAGAGACATTACTTTTTTATATATTGATCTGGATAATTTTAAATATTATAATGACACCTTTGGTCATGCAGTGGGAGACCGGATTTTAAAGGAAGTGGCGGAAATTTTGCGGCAGATTTCCAAGGACCGGGGTTTTGCCACCAGATATGGCGGAGATGAGTTTCTGATTAGTTTTCAGTTTGTAGCAAAAGAAAGTACATTGGCCCTTGGCAGAAGTATTCTGCGCATGATTAAAGAAAAGAAGGGATTTGCAGATATTATTTCAGAAATGCTTAAGAAAGATATTGTGATTCCGAAAGAAAAGGAATTATCCTGTTCCATAGGGATAGCCGATGTAAAAGGGATTGTGGATGATGACCATATTTCAGAAACAATTTCAAAGGCAGATGAGGTTCTTTACAGGATCAAACATTCCACTAAGGGAGATGTAAAATACGCTGAGCAAGGCACTTTACCACAGTACTATGATAAAATTTTGGTTGACGGATAGGATTCGCTCATATATAGTATATAGGGACACGCGGATAAATATCGGCGGGGATCTATTTTTACTTGCAGGCTTGTGTGAATGTGGATTTGCAGGCTGTGATGAAAGGAAGGTTAATTATGAGCGATTCACTTGGATGGATTATTGTTGCCTTTGCGCTGTATCTTCTGCTTATGGTGGGAGTGGGTGCAATGTATGCAAAAAAGAATAATAGTACGGAGGATTATTTCTTAGGAGGCAGGAAACTTGGCGGATGGGTTGCTGCTTTGTCAGCACAGGCTTCGGACATGAGCGGCTGGCTGCTTATGGGGCTTCCCGGCTCTGTTTATGCGTTAGGGACAGGCCAGGCATGGATTGCCATTGGGTTGTTTATAGGAACGGTGCTTAACTGGCTTTTCATTTCGGGGAGACTCCGCAGATATACAATTCGTGCAAATAACGCCCTGACACTGCCCACTTATTTTGAAAACAGATTTCATGATAAAAAAAGAATTTTGCTTTTTATTTCTTCGGTAACAATCGTAATCTTCTTTTTGGTATACACGGCATCAGCACTGGCGGCAGGTGGAAAACTGTTTAATTCAGTATTTCGTGTGGACTATAAGATTGCATTGACCATTGGAGCCATCGTTATTTTGGTTTATACTTTTTTGGGGGGTTTTATGGCTGTGTGCACTACAGATTTTATCCAGGGCACACTTATGCTGGTGGCTCTTTTAGTAGTACCTGTAGTTGCATTAGGGCTGATTGGTCCTGACAGTGTTTTATCCAATATTGAAATGAGCGGCGTAGCAGGCGGGGCAGGTTCATTTTTAAGCCTTTTCAGCAATGGAGGTGAACCTTACCGGGCGGTAGATATTATATCGGGACTGGCATGGGGACTTGGATATTGCGGTATGCCTCATATTTTAGTCCGCTTTATGGCGGTCAAGAATGAAAAGGAGTTAAATAAATCTAAAGGAATTGCAATTATATGGGTATTTCTTTCTCTGGTGCTGGCGTGGGTGATTGGAATTGTGGGACGTGCCTACCTGTATCCTGCGGTACTTGCCGGTGGGGAGGAAGAAAAAGTATTTATTAATATGATTATTAAGCTGTTTACTGAGGACGTGAAAATTCCAATTATTGCAGGTATTTTTCTATGCGGTATTTTAGCGGCAATTATGTCAACAGCAGATTCCCAGCTCCTGGTAAGTGCATCCAGTGTAGCGGAAGATCTGGTGAAAGGGATTATAAAAAAGGATGCTTCCGAAAAGACAGTATTTCGGATCAGCCGCATCACGGTTCTTGTGATTGCTGTTTTGGCATATCTAATCGCTCTTGATCCCAACAGTTCCATTATGGGGCTGGTTTCCAATGCGTGGGCCGGACTTGGAGCAGCGTTTGGGCCAACCGTACTGCTTTCTCTTTATTGGAAGAGGACAAACTTTGCGGGAGCGGCAGCAGGAATTGCATCAGGAGCTGTTACTGTTCTGGTTTGGGATTATATTCCACTTGCCAGCGGCCAGACACTTGGCACAGCTACAGGGCTGTATTCTCTGGCAGTAGGTTTTGCGGTCAGCATAGCGGCAATTGTGGCGGTTAGTTTATTGACAAAGGCACCCAGCGACGAAATGATACGGGAATTTGAGGATGTCAGTCAAAAGAAAGTTGAATAACAGTACTTTTGCTTAACTTATATTTCCTCCTGATAACCGTGAGATTTTAAAAAATCGAGAATTCGTTGCAGTTTTGTGCTGACAGCAAGGTATTCTGCCATGATAGAATCTCTCTCAGCTATGGCAGAGTCCCTTTCGGTTATAACTGAATCTCTCTCAGCTATGGCGGAGTCCCTTTCGGTTATAACTGAATCTCTCTCAGCTATGGCGGAGTCCCTTTCAGTTATAACCGAATTTCTTTCAGCTATGGCAGAATTTCTTGCGTTCATAACGGAATTTATTTCAGAAATAATGGAATGTTTCTCAGTCATAGCTGCATCCCGCTCAGCCTTTAAAGCATTTACTTCCTCCTGAAGTTCTGTGACCATCAATCGTTCCATATTTTTGTCCATAATGTAAAGCGCTTCTGACAACATATTCATTATCTCCTCGGGATTTTTGACGAAATCTGTAATTTCCTGATAAATAGCAGCAAAACATGGAAAAGCATTAATTAGTGAAGTGATAGTTTCTGCATCAGTGGCACTTAAAAAGGTGAGCCATGCTTCTAAATTAGTACTATCTTTAGTTATATTATGTACGATAGAATGGAAACTGTCAAGACAAATAAAGATATCTTCATGCAGACCGGAGGAGTTCTGATAAATATTGGTGTCAAATGAAGAAGTACGTCTGTGGATATATTTATTTTTGACAGAATGAAATTCCCGGGGACTTTTTTCCATAAGAATGATACAGTAGACTTTATGCAGATTCTGAAAGGAAAAAGTCTTTCCCTGCTCTTGTTTTGCTTGTGAGTACTGACGCATTATAATATCCGATGCATAGCAGTCAGCCCGGGCAAGAGGAAAGCTGTAGCCAATTTTCTGCATTTCTACATTTGCAAAAGAACCGTCATCCAACTGGACGAGTACATCTATCACAACGAAACTAGCCTGTTCATTTAGCTGCATACCTTCCCGGGGAATTACTTTGATAATTCGTAAGGGACGATCTAATATGGCAGACAGAAGTGCTTCCAATCGGCTATGGCAAAGGGAAGGATTAAAAATCCGTCGAAAGACCGGATCATAAGTTACTTTCAGCCCGTGTTTTCCAGTGCAGAAATCAATTAATTCTTGTTTTAAATTAGATGGCAGTTCAGAATAGATTTTCCATGCACAGGGGTGGCTGTTTAAGTAAAATTCTACTTTTTCCTGAGAAGGGAAATCAGGAAGCGGAGCTGCCTGGGGAGTGAATAAAGTAGTCGTGGCTTTAGACATAGGATGTCCTCCTTGAAAAGAAATTTTAAGAAAATAATTTGATACTATTGAAAGAATGGTTACATTTATATATAGAAGTGATGTAAAAAGTTATAGCATAGTTAGTTTTTGGATACAACAGTATTTTTATTGGCAGGATATAGAAAAATAATTGATTTTGTGATAGAAGAAATGTTAAGAAGTACAATATACTGTATAAAATCTGAAGAGGGCATAGTTTAGATACAATATTTTGCGTTGTGCAGTTTTGCTTTTTAAGTTAGCCTGCATAGTTGACGACTGCCTCATTATTCATAAAAGCGTCTGCTGCGCATCCGTCGCCACTAACGTGGCTTGTCTTTTATTTCATAAATGAGGCGCTGGGCGGATGGAATGGTGGAAAAGTGAATTAGAGGAAGGAGACAGTTCAGCAGCCTCATTATTCATAAAAGCGTCTGCTGCGCATCCGTTGCCACTAACGTGGCTTGTCTTTTATTTCATAAATGAGGCGCTCCGCTCATGAAATATCTGCAACAGTGCTTAGAATGCAAGCATTCACGCCCTATTGCAGATATTTCATGGCTGAACTGTAAAAAAATGAAAAAACACTTGCATGATTGGAAAACATCATGTATACTATCAAGTGCTGTGGCATGATAGCTATGAAGCGTGAGGTTGCTGCTGTGCTGAAAAGCATTGCAGGTTTTCCGTGGAGCGAATGTCAAGAGGCTGGTATCTGCCAGACCTAAGAACCTGACGGCAAGTCACTGTACAGAAATTAGTCTGCCAAGGAGCAGAGACACGTGCGTTAAGCAAACTGTAAAGTGTGCGGAGGCAAAATGAATCCGCATAAAACAGACATCAGGGTAGTTCGAAAAGATATTACCCCTTGTTTTAGAAAAACAGGACACGCACGGAAGAGTGTACAGTCACCGCTTGTCGTACTTAAATTCTAAAAGTGCGAAAAGGAGGCGACTTTTTTTATGGCAAGTCAAGTAATGAGAATCACACTCAAGGCTTATGATCATCAGCTGGTTGATGCATCTGCCAAGAAAATCATCGAAACAGTCAAGAAGAATGGATCACAGGTGAGCGGACCGGTACCCCTTCCTACTAAAAAGGAAGTTGTTACAATCTTAAGAGCGGTTCACAAATACAAAGATTCCAGGGAACAGTTCGAGCAGAGAACCCATAAGAGACTGATCGATATCATCACACCTACACCTAAGACGGTAGATGCATTGCAGAGACTGGAAATGCCTGCCGGTGTGTATATTGATATCAAGATGAAAGCAAGTAAATAACACTTGCCACAAGTAAATAACACTTGCAATAACCATTAAACTAGAATGGCCCGATAGAGGCCCGCTGTAGAGGCAAATGGAGGTATAAAAATGAAAAAAGGTATTTTAGCTACCAAGCTTGGAATGACACAGATTTTTAATGAAGACGGAAGCTTGGTTCCTGTAACAGTACTTCAGGCTGGTCCTTGTGTGGTAACACAGATCAAGACAGTGGACAATGACGGTTACAGTGCGGTACAGGTTGGCTTTGTTGATAAGAAAGAAAGAATCGTTAACAAAGACAAAACCGGTAAAAAGGAAGTTATCCACAGACATGGCGTTAACAAGGCTATGAAAGGGCATTTTGACAAGGCAGGAGTTTCCTGCAAGAGATATGTTAGAGAATTTAAGTTTGAAAATGCCGGGGAATATACACTTGGAAGCGAGATTAAGGCTGACATATTTGCAGTTGGTGATAAGATTGATGCATCTGCTGTTTCCAAGGGAAAAGGGTTCCAGGGTGCGATCAAGAGACATGGACAGCACAGAGGTCCTATGGCCCATGGTTCCAAGTTCCATCGTCATCAGGGTTCCAATGGCGCATGCTCTTCACCGAGCCGTGTGTTTAAAGGAAAAGGAATGCCTGGCCACATGGGCTGTGTAAAGGTTACAGTACAGAACCTTGAAGTGGTAAGAGTGGATGCTGAAAAGAATCTGCTTCTTGTTAAAGGTGCGGTACCCGGACCTAAGAAAGCCTTAGTTACAATTAAAGAAACTGTTAAGACTGTGGCTAATTGATGAAAGGAGGATTATTCAGATGGCAAACGTATCTGTTTATAATATGGAAGGCAAAGAAGTTGGCACAATTGAATTAAATGATGCGGTATTTGGTGTTACAGTTAATGAACATCTGGTACACATGGCAGTTGTACAGCATCTTGCCAATAAGCGTCAGGGAACACAGAAAGCAAAAACACGTTCTGAAGTATCCGGCGGCGGTAGAAAGCCCTGGAGACAGAAAGGAACCGGTCATGCAAGACAGGGTTCAACAAGATCCCCTCAGTGGAAGGGCGGCGGTGTTGTATTTGCACCTGTTCCAAGGGACTATTCATTTAAACTAAACAAAAAAGAAAAAAGAGCAGCGCTTAAATCCGCTCTTACAAGCAGGGTGGAAAGCGGCAAACTGATTGTTTTGGATGAACTGAAGCTTGATGAAATCAAGACCAGGAAGTTTAAAGCAGTTATGGATAATTTAAAGGTAAACAAGGCACTGGTTGTTCTTGCTGATAAGGATGAAAAAGTAATTAAGTCTGCAAGAAATCTTCCTACTGTTGGTACAACACAGGTTGAGCTGATCAATGTTTACGATATCCTGAAAGGTGATACGCTGGTTCTTACCAAGGATGCAGTGGCAAAGATTGAGGAGGTGTTTGCATAATGGCAGCAATTGAGTATTATGACGTTATCCTTAAACCGGTCATTACAGAAAAGAGTATGGCTGGCATGGGCGAAAAGAAATATACTTTTTTGGTTCATCCTGAAGCAAATAAAGTTATGATCAAGGAAGCTGTTGAAAAAATGTTTGAAGGCGCAAAGGTTGCCAGGGTAAACACTATGAACCTGGATGGAAAGACCAAAAGACGCGGTATGACATACGGCAAAACAGCTAAAACCAAAAAGGCAATCGTATGGCTTACAGAGGACAGTAAGGAAATTGAGATTTTCGCTGGGCTCTAGGATGAAAAGAAAAGCTAAGATGCCAAAGAACAGCATCTAAGCATTTCTATAGTTTCATCCAAGAAGAATGCTGCGCATTCTTCTGTATGGTAATGGTAAAGTAATAATTATGCACACATAAGTGCGATATGAAATGAAATTCGAAAGGAGAAAGAGTCATGGGAATTAAGACATATAACCCATATACACCTTCCAGAAGAAATATGACCGGTTCTGATTTTGCTGAAATCACTAAAAAAGAACCCGAGAAGTCACTTGTTACTTCACTTAGTAAAAATTCCGGTCGTAATAATCAGGGTAAAATTACAGTAAGACACCGCGGAGGCGGTTCTAAGAGAAAATACAGACTTGTAGATTTTAAGAGAAATAAGGATGGAATTCCTGCAACAGTAATCGGAATCGAATATGATCCTAACAGAACCGCAAACATTGCACTGATCTGCTATGCAGATGGCGAAAAAGCCTATATCATAGCACCTGAAGGCCTGAAAGACGGTATGAAGGTCATGAACGGTCCTGAAGCTGAAGTAAGAGTAGGCAACTGCCTTCCTTTATCAGCAATTCCGGTTGGTACTCAGGTACACAACATTGAATTATATCCCGGAAAGGGCGGCCAGATGGTTCGTTCGGCTGGAAACAGTGCACAGCTTATGGCAAAAGAAGGAAAATATGCAACCCTTCGTCTTCCCTCCGGTGAAATGAGAATGGTTCCTATTGTCTGCAGAGCTACAGTTGGCGTTGTAGGTAATGTTGACCACAGCCTGATTAAGATAGGTAAAGCAGGACGTAAGCGCCACATGGGTATCCGCCCTACGGTTCGTGGTTCTGTAATGAACCCCAATGACCATCCACATGGTGGTGGTGAAGGTAAGACTGGAATCGGACGTCCCGGTCCTTCTACACCTTGGGGCAAGCCTGCTCTTGGACTTAAGACTCGTAAGAAGAAAAAAGCTTCTAATAAGCTGATCGTAAGAAGAAGAGACGGCAAGGCCATCAAATAATTAAGGAGGAGAGAAGAAAATGGCTAGATCACTGAAAAAAGGACCTTTTGCAGATGCAAGTTTGCTGAAAAAAGTAGATGCGTTGAATGCATCAGGACAGAAGCAGGTTATCAAGACCTGGTCCCGTCGTTCTACAATCTTCCCCTCTTTTGTGGGACACACATTTGCAGTACACGACGGAAGAAAGCATGTACCTGTATATGTAACGGAAGATATGGTTGGACATAAGTTAGGTGAGTTTGTTGCAACCAGAACCTATAGAGGACATGGAAAAGACGAAAAGAAATCTAAAGTAAGATAAGGAGGTTTTAGTAATGGCAAAAGGACATAGATCCCAAATTAAAAGAGAGAGAAATGCGCAGAAAGATACAAGACCTTCAGCTAAGTTATCTTACGCAAGAGTGTCTGTTCAGAAAGCATGTTTCGTTTTAGATGCCATCAGAGGCAAAGATGTGGAGACTGCACTGGGTATTTTAGAGTATAATCCCAGATATGCTTCCAGCATCATTAAAAAACTGTTAGAGTCTGCTCGTGCAAATGCAGAGTATCTGCACAGCCAGGATCCTACAAAGTATCCGAATCCGGAGCACCTTTATATTGCAGAATGCTATGCAAACAAGGGACCTACAATGAAGAGAATAAGACCGAGGGCACAGGGTAGGGCTTACAGGATCGAAAAGAGAATGAGCCACATTACAATCGTGCTTGATGAAAGATAGGGAGGAAACAGTCTGCAAAGCAGGCTGACGAAAATGCTTTGCATTTTCGGGACAAAGAAAGGAGCAAAGTGATTATATGGGACAGAAAGTTAATCCTCACGGCTTAAGAGTCGGTATTATTAAGGATTGGGATTCTAAATGGTACGCAGAAGACGATTTCTCTGATTTCCTTATAGAGGACTATAACATCAGAGAATTCCTTAAAAAGAAATTATACAGTGCCGGAGTTTCCAAGATTGAAATTGAAAGAGCAGCAGGCAGAGTAAAAGTTATTATTTATACAGCTAAGCCCGGCGTGGTAATTGGCAAGGGCGGTGCTGAAATTGAAGTAACTAAGAAAGAACTTTCCAAATTAACAGGAAAGAAAGTATTGGTAGATATCAAAGAAATTAAGAGACCTGACAGAGATGCGCAGCTTGTTGCTGAGAATATTGCACAGCAGCTTGAAAACCGTGTGTCATTCAGACGTGCTATGAAGTCCTGCATGGGCAGAACAATGAAAGCAGGTGCGCTTGGAATTAAGACTTCTGTTTCAGGACGTCTTGGCGGTGCAGATATGGCTCGTACAGAGTTCTACAGCGAAGGCACTATTCCCCTTCAGACACTTCGTGCTGATATTGAATATGGCTTTGCAGAAGCTGACACAACCTATGGTAAAGTAGGTGTCAAGGTATGGATTTACAAGGGTGAAGTACTTCCTACCAAGAAAAATGAAGAAAAGAAAGTGCAGGAAGGGAGCGATAAATAATGTTAATGCCTAAAAGAGTTAAACGTCGTAAACAGTTCCGCGGCACCATGAAAGGAAAGGCTACACGTGGCAACACAATTACTTATGGTGAATACGGCATTGTTGCAACGGAACCATGTTGGATAAAGTCAAACCAGATCGAAGCAGCCCGTATTGCTATGACTCGTTATATTAAGCGTGGCGGTAAAGTCTGGATTAAGATTTTCCCTGACAAACCAGTAACAGCAAAACCCGCAGAAACACGTATGGGTTCCGGTAAAGGTACATTGGAGTACTGGGTAGCGGTTGTTAAACCCGGACGTGTAATGTTTGAAATCGCAGGAGTTCCCGAAGAAATCGCAAAAGAGGCTTTACGTCTTGCAACTTATAAGCTTCCTTGCAAATGCAAGATCGTTTCTAAGGCAGACTTGGAAGGTGGTGCATCAAATGAAAACTAACAAGTATGTAGAAGATTTACAGGCAAAATCCGCTGCAGCATTGGAACAGGATCTGGTGGCAGCAAAAAAAGAACTTTTCAATTTGAGATTCCAGAACGCAACAAACCAATTGGACAATACCGCAAGGATCAAAGAAGTTAGAAGAAATATTGCGAGAATTCAGACAGTAATTACTCAGAAACAGAAAGAAGCGTAAATTTAAGGATATAGCCTTGAGGAATGTCAAAGAAAGGAGACTTTAAGTCGTGGAAGAAAGAAATTTAAGAAAAACACGTACCGGCAAAGTTATCAGTGATAAAATGGATAAGACAATTGTTGTTGCAATCGAAGAGCATGTTAAGCATCCTCTTTACAAGAAAGTCGTTAAGAGCACTTACAAGCTGAAAGCGCATGATGAGAACAACGAGTGTGGTATTGGTGACACTGTTAAGGTAATGGAAACAAGGCCTTTGTCCAAGGACAAGAGATGGAGACTTGTGGAAATCGTAGAAAAAGCGAAATAGTTGGAAGGAGAATTAGCATGATTCAACAGGAAAGCAGACTGAAGGTCGCTGACAATACAGGTGCAAAAGAAATCCTTTGCATCAGAGTTATGGGCGGATCTACAAGAAGATATGCAAATATCGGTGATGTAATCGTTGCTACGGTTAAAGATGCAACACCAGGCGGCGTTGTAAAAAAGGGTGATGTGGTTAAAGCTGTAGTTGTCCGTACTGTTAAAGGTGCACGCCGTAAAGATGGTTCTTATATTAGATTTGATGAAAATGCTGCTGTTATTATTAAAGATGATAAGACTCCCAGAGGAACACGTATTTTTGGACCGGTAGCAAGAGAGCTGAGAGAGAAGCAGTTCATGAAAATTCTTTCTCTGGCGCCGGAAGTATTATAAGAGGAGGTGTGCAGAGTGGCAAACATGAAATTGAAAACAGGTGACAAGGTCGTTGTCATTGCCGGCAGGGATAAAGGCAAGGAAGGCAAGATCGTTGCAGTAGATAAAAAGAACAACAGGGTTCTTGTGGAAGGCGTTAACATGGTTTCCAAGCACACAAAGCCCAATATGCAGCACCAGCAGGGCGGCATCGTTAAGAAAGAAAACTACATCCACGCTTCCAACGTGATGTATGTGCATAACGGCAAGCCGACACGCCTGGGCGCAGTAATCAAGGACGGCAAAAAGGTCAGAGTCGCGAAAAAAACAGGTGAAGTGATTGATTAAGCCCTGTGAAAGGAGGTAAACAATGAGCAGATTAAAAGATTTCTATGAAGCAGAAATCATTCCTGAAATGACGAAGAAATTTTCTTATAAAAATAAA
>OFEY01000450.1_pt1 | contig 35949 bp, 32 predicted proteins | sample 1521251 | NCBI WGS metagenome assembly OFEY01 (sample SAMEA3504100, study PRJEB24116) | mouse gut metagenome | biome: mouse gut; feature: mouse-associated habitat; material: faeces | place: Denmark | collected 2011
ATCTGCTCTGGTACTGATCCGACAATATGCCGCTACCTTTAGTTTCAGTAGAATTTTGCTCTTGGGTAAAATTGTCCATGCAACGCTCATTTGTTTCCTTTTATCTTTCATGAGAGCGACATCTGCGCCGGTTCTCCCTTTGAACAAGCTCAAACAAATCCGTGGAAATAATCGCTGGATGATGACCTCTCATGACTATCTTAGTATCTGCATCAACGTTTTCGACTTGCACACCATCTCTGATTTGTGTCTTGCCCAAAACAACATCGCCAAGATACTTCTCATTGTTGAGAATTTTAGAAATCGTTTCCTTACTCCAGATATCCTTTCCAGTAGGTGAAAGTACATTCATCTGTGCTAACGAAGTAGAAATCTTCCCAAGGCTGTCACCGGCAGCAAAGCGCTCAAAAATGTGGAACACATAAATGGCTTCTGCAGGATAGACCATTAGGTCATCTTTTGCGGTTATTCTGTAACCATAGCATACTGTAGATGCTTTGGCGGACTTTCCGCTATGAAAACTTTTTTGCAGGCCAGCTTTAATTTGCTCGCTTCTTGTCGTATCCATGGTATCATATTCCTCCAATAATTTCAATCAAATCAATATAAGTGAGATATAAAAATACACAACTTGGAAGTTGCGGATGGATGTACATGATCAAGTCGTTCTATAAAGAATGAGTGTGTTTTTACTACATCATTCTTTCTGCTTCAACACTTTTTGACAGGATTTTCGTCAACTTATCATTCCTTCTGTAGATAAAAAAGATGCACCTGGGTAAGCGTTGCAGCGCAAGGAATTCAGGCACATACTGCCAGCCTGCGGCGAATTGTGGCTTTAACGGAAAAGAGTCCGGCAGGGCGGGAACAAGTTCCCGCCCTTTTACTTTTTGGTGTGGAGGTACTCCCGCCATCGCCTATCTGACTGGCAAGGAGATTTATCCGAGGGGTCCGGGGGGAATTCGACCCAACGAGCGGCGAAGCCGTGACCGTTAGGTGAGCTTGCGAACCTTACGGGCATCGCACGCAGAGCCATTTCCCCCGGGTAGGTCCGGGCGGCAGCCCGGCGGGTGCGGGCTGAGCCCGCGGCTATTCTTCGGCCTTGGCCTTCTGATGTTCGGCCACGACCTTGTCGACGATGGGCTGGGGCGCTTCTTCGTAATGGTCGAACTCCATGGTGAAGACGCCCTGACCGCCGGTGATGGAACGAAGCTCGGGCGCGTAGCGCAGCACTTCGCTCATGGGGATGTGGGCCTTGATTTCCGTGATGCCGGCCTGCGAATCCGAGCCGAGCACCTTGCCGCGGCGGGAGGAGAGGTCACCGATCACGTCGCCCATGTACTCATCCGGCACGGAGACGGAGAGCAGGACGATGGGCTCAAGCAGCACGGCCTTGAGGGATTCCATCGCTTTCTTGAAGGCCAGCGAGCCCGCTACCTTGAAGGCCATTTCCGAGGAGTCCACGGTGTGGTAGCTGCCGTCGTAGAGGCGGACCTTGAAGTCCACCACCGGGCAGCCCGCGAGGAAGCCGCGCGCGGCGGTTTCCTGAATGCCCTTGTCGATGGCCGGGATGTAGTTGCGCGGGATCGCGCCGCCCACGATGGCGTCCTCAAAGACATAGCCGGAACCGCGCGGCAGCCCTTCCATTTCGATCCAGCAGTCCCCGAACTGGCCGCGGCCACCGCTCTGCTTCTTGTGGCGGCCCTGCGCCTGCACCTTGCCGCGCACGGTTTCGCGGTAGGGCACCTTCGGGGTCTTGAGCAGGATTTCCACCTTGTAGCGGCGCTTGGCCCGCTCCACGGAGGTTTCGATGTGCAACTGGCCCATGCCGGAAAGCAGGATGTCGCCGGATTCCTCGTCGCGGCCCAGCTTCAGCGTCGCGTCCTCGTCAAGCAGCTTCTGGACGGCGGCGTAGACCTTATCTTCTTCGCCCTTTTCCTTGGGGGCAAGGGCGAAGGTGATGAGCTGCGGGGCCAGCTGCGGCATGGCGACGGCGAAGGGCGCCTTGTCGTCGCAGAGGGTGTCGCCCGTGCGGGTGTTCTTCAGCTTGCCCACGGCTATGATGGCGCCGGGGCCGAGAACGTCCTTGCAGGGCGTCTGGGTTTTACCGTCAAGGTAGAGCAGGGTGCCGAGGCGTTCGGGCTCTTCCGTGCGCATGTTCTTGAGGGTGGAGTCGGAGCTGATGGTGCCGGAAACCACGCGCACCATGTTGAGCTGGCCGGAGAAGGGGTCCGCGATGGTCTTGAAGACGAAGCAGCAGGGCGCGCCCTCGTCGTCCGAAACGCGTTCGTTGCCCTCGGCGTCGAGGTAGGGGGCGCGTTCGAGCGGGGACGGGAAGAGGCGGACGATGGCGTCGAGAAGCTGGGAGCCGCCCTTGTTTTCAAGGGAAGAGCCCACCACAACCGGGGTCAGGCTGCCGTTGAGCACGCCCTTGCGCAGGCCCGCGGAAAGGTCCTCGGGGGAGAGGGAGCCTTCCTCAAGGTATTTTTCCATCAGTTCTTCGTCGGATTCGGCGATGTTCTCGATGGTCGTATCGCGCAGCAGGGTGGCTTCGTCCATGAGCGCCTCGGGGATGAGCGCGTCGCTCACGGCCCCGTTGTCCCCGAACATGAGCGCCTTGCCGCCGAGGATGTCCACCAGCCCCGTGAAGGCTTCGCCGTCGCGGATGGGCATGTACAGCGTAACCGGCTTCATGCCGAGCACGGCGGAAAGGCCGTTGTAGGCCATGTCGAAATCGGCGCGGTCACGGTCCATCTTATTGATGAAGACGATGGAGGGAAGCCCGGCGTCGCGCGCGGCGTTCCAGATGCGGCGGGTCAGGGGGCGCACGCCGTCCACGGCGTCGATGACCACGACGGCGGCGTCCACGCCCATGAGCAGGTAGGGGAGATCGCCCGTGAAGTTGGTATCGCCGGGAACGTCCATGAGGAAATGGCGGTCTTTGTTCCAGAGGAAAGTGGCGAAACCGGGCTGGATGGAGCCGCGGCGCTTGATTTCTTCCGGTTCGTAATCGAGAGTGGTCGTGCCTTCTTCAATGGCTCCCAGACGGTTGATGACGCCGCTCTGGAAGAGCAGCATTTCCGCCAGTGAGGTTTTCCCGCAGCCGCCCGTGCCGATAAGGGCGTAGGTTCGCTGGCTATCCAAGGCTTTGGACATAGTCCTCTCCTGCTTCTGTGAGTGTTGTCCCGGCCATTGGCCGGGGGCCGTCCCGCGCGGAAGGCCCGCTGCGGGAAAAAGGTATGACGGGACGCCGCGCGTGGCCGCACGGCACCTGATCCATCTGTTCTTACTCTCTGTCATAGGGAGTAGTCTCTATAGATGTCAAGAGGGACCTTCCACCGCGCCGTCTCTGGTTTTTTCGGGCGCGGCGGGCCGCGTGTGCGGGCATGGGGGCGAAGCTTGTGTCTTTTTGAGCAAAAATGGCCGGATGGGAAGAGGGGGAGCTTCCGCCGCATTGACAGGGTACGTCAAACGGGTAGTATTTCCGCTTTATTGGAGCCCCGGATTTCCAACCAGCATGAGGCACGTTTTGACAGCCACCCCCCGAGCCAAAAAAAGCCTTGGACAGCATTTTTTGAAGGACGCACGGACCTCGGCCCGCATCGTGGACCTTTTGCGCATCGAGCCCGAAGATCGGGTGCTTGAGATCGGGCCGGGACCGGGCGCCATCACCGGCATCATCCACGAGCGCGGCCCCGCGCGTTTCCGGCTCATCGAGAAAGATACGTACTGGGCGGAACACCACGCCCGTCTGGAGCGCCCCGGCCCGCCCGAGGTGGAGGTCCTGAACGATGATGCGCTGGCGTTTCGGTGGGAATCGCTCGAGGGGCCCTGGAAAATCATCAGCAACCTACCTTATAATGTCGGTTCACCCCTCATCTGGGATATAGTGTCTCGGACGCCGCAGCTCACGCGGGCCGTGTTCATGGTGCAGAAAGAGGTGGCCGAGCGGCTCTATGCCCGGCCGGGGACGAAGGATTACGGCGCGCTGACGGTCTGGGTGCAGAGCTATGTGCGCGTCGAATGGGGCTTTGTGGTCGGGCCGGGCGCGTTCAGCCCGCCGCCCAAGGTGGATTCGGCGGTCGTGACCTTCGTGCCGCTGCCCAAGGAGCGCCACCCCTCCCGCCCCGACGCGCTGGCGGCCATGCTGAAGCTCTGCTTCCAGTTGCGGCGCAAGCAGTTGCAATCGATTCTGCGGCGCGCGGGCAAGGGCGATCCTGTCCCGCTGCTTGAAAGCCTCGGCATCGACCCGCAGGCGCGGCCCGAAACGCTGCCTCCGGCCCTTTTTCAGCAACTTGCCGAGGCGTTTGGAAGTTTGGACGGTTGACTTCCCGCTCGAAACATGATTGACAGAAAAAACGGCGGAAACCCCCTTTTCGCCCTAATAAAGAATGCCCCATTATCAGAGGGCGTTGTGCCGTCCGGCGCCGCCCGCCTCGTGATGCGGGCGCGATTGCGGAAGGCGGCGTGATGGCGTATCATGATTGGCTTCCGTGGTCCGAAACGTGAAGGAGTCGATGATGACCAAAGCAGATCTCGTCGCCCAGATTGCGGCCAAGGCCAACATGACCAAAGCGGCAGCGGAACGTTCCCTCAACGCCATGCTTGAATCCGTTCAGGACCTGCTGGCTGAAGAGGGCAAGCTCACCCTGACCGGCTTCGGAACGTTCACCGCCGAGACGCGGCAAGAACGGCAGGGGCGCAACCCCCGCACCGGTGAAGCCATCACCATCGCCGCCTCCAAGGTGGTGCGTTTCCGTCCGGGCAAAATGCTCCGCGACGCCATCAACAAGTAAGGAGAGAACAGCATGTTGCACGGCGAAACGATCCACAGCCCCCTGCCGCAGGACATCCCGTGGTGGTCCCCTGATTTCGCGGTCTTTTTCGGGGTCCTTTACCTCGTCCTTCTGGTCATCGGTTCCGGCGTGGGCTACGTGATCCTGCGCTCGGTGTGGGATGCCTGCCGGGGCGGGGCCCACTGCGAGGGGCACGGCGCGGATCATGCCGAAGCACGGGCGCATTAGGGCTTGCTTTTTTTTCCTGAGTCGTCTATCTTTCCTCTTCCGTCTTCAGGTCAAGGGTTTTCGCTCACCCTGAAGCGCACTACGCAAAGAGGGGGTGATGACCCATGCCCGGAGTCTTTCTTAACGAAGACGACTACAATTTCGACATCGCGCTTCGCCGCTTCAAGAAGCAGGTGGAAAAGGCCGGCATTCTTTCCGAAATGAAGAAGCGCCAGCACTTTGAAAAGCCGAGCGTCATGCGCAAGAAGAAAAAGGCCGCCGCCCGCAAGCGTCTGCTGAAGAAAATGCGCAAGATGAACGCCGCCTAATCCTTTCCGTTTCCCGTCCTCGCGGATGCGGAAACGGCGAGGCAAGGGGTTTGGAACGCTCCATCGTTCGACGGGAGTGAATCCCGTCCGGGTTTCTGGCGGGTTTCCTCTCGCGGACGAGCGGAGCGTTTCCGCGTTTGTCCCTCCTCCTTTTTCGACGTCTCCGCGAGGGGACGCCGGGAGAGGGGCCACACGGGAAGCTCGGCTTTCCGTGTTTTTTTCAATCATCATCCCCGGGAATCGCCATGTCTCTGACAACGCGTATTGAGCAGGACTACATCGCCGCCTACAAAGCCAAGGATGCCCTGCGCCTCGGCGTGCTGCGCCTTTTGAAGACTGCGGCCAAGAATCTTCAGGTGGAGCTTATGCGGCCCGTCACCGACGACGAACTGGCCGGGGTCATCCAGAAGCAGGCCAAACAGCGTCAGGACTCTATCGAGCAGTTCACGGCCGCCAACCGCCTTGACCTCGCGGGCAAGGAAGCCGCCGAACTCGCCATTCTGAAGGACTATCTTCCCGAACCGCTTTCCGAAGAAGAGCTTAAGACCGCCGTCGAAGAGGCCGTCGCCCGGCTCGGCGTGACCAACATGTCCGGCATGGGCAAGGTCATCCAGTCCGTGATGGGCGACTACAAGGGCCGCGTGGATGGCAAGGCCGTGAGCGCGGCGGTCAAGGCCCGCCTCAGCTAGCGCCCTGCGGGAGCAAGTGAGCATACATGGACAGCCGTACCTTAAAGGCTCTGGAATTCGGCAAGGTGCTCGAACATCTCGCCGCCTTGTGCGTGTCCGAAGCGGGCCGGAGGGTCACTTTCGGCCTTCTTCCCCTGTGCGACATCGACGCCGTCAACGCCGCCCACACGCTCTTCGACGAGGTGCGTACGTGGTCGGGCCAGAGCGGATTCCGGCTTTCCGATTTCCCCGATCTGGAGGGGCTTTTCCCGCATCTTGAGCGCGCGCTTCCGGCGGACGCGCCGCTTGACGCCGACGCGCTGTGGGCCTTGCGCGAAACGCTGGCGCAGGCGCGGCGGGCCGTGCAGTCCGTCAATGAAAACGCTGCCCTGTGGCCTGCCCTGCGCGATCTGGTCGCCTCCATGCCCCTGCCGGAGATGACCCTCTCCGCCCTTGGCCGCTGCATCGGAGACGACGGCCTCATCAAGGACGAAAGCTCCCCCGAGCTCATGCTCGTGCGCGGCGAGCTGCGCCGTCTGCATCTCATGTGCCTGCGCAAGGTCAAGGATTTCGCGGTCCAGTACAACATCGCCCAGTATTTGCAGGACGATTACATGACGCTGGCCTCCGACCGCTACGTCCTGCCCCTCAAATCCAATTTCAAGGGCCGCATTCAGGGCATCATCCACGACTATTCCAATACGGGCGAGACCTGCTATTTCGAGCCGCTCTTCCTTGTGGAGCAGAACAACCGCCTGCAGGAGCTCAAGCGCGAGGAGCGCGAGGAAGAGCGCAAGGTGCTCGGCTATCTGACCGGCATCATCCGCAATGAATTGCCGTTCGTGCGTTCCGCATGGGACCTGCTGGTCCGGCTGGACGTGGAGCTGGCCAAGTGCGGGCTCGCGGCGGCCTTTGACGGCGTCTGCGCCACGGTCAGCCCGGAAGGGGAAAACGCGCCCCTCTCCCTGCGCGGCGCGCGTCATCCTCTGCTGGCGCTTGACCCGCAGGTGCGCAGGCAGGGCGGCCCGCATCCCGTGGACCTGCTTTTCCGGCCCGCGGACCGGGCGCTGGTCATCAGCGGCGGCAACGCGGGCGGCAAAACCGTCTGCCTCAAGACGCTCGGCCTGCTGGCGGTCATGACGCTGGCAGGGCTCCCCGTCCCGGCGGCGCGCGGTTCGGTCATCCCGTGGTGGACCTCCATCCACGCCTTCATCGGTGACGAGCAGAGCCTTGACGATCACCTGTCCACGTTCACGGCGCAGATTCGGCATCTGGGCGCGGCGTGGGAGGCCACGGACGGACATACGCTCATCCTGCTCGACGAATTCGGCGCGGGCACCGATCCCGCCCAAGGCGCGGCGCTGGCGCAGGCCGTACTCGACGGCCTGCTTGAGCGCGGGGCGCATGTGGTTGCGGCGACCCATTTCCCCGCCCTGAAGACCTACGCGCTGACCCGCGAGGGAGTGCGCGCCGCGTCGGTGCTCTTTGACCCGTCTACGAAAAAGCCGCTGTTCCGGCTGGCCTACGATCAGGTGGGGGCGAGCCGGGCGCTGGACGTGGCCCGCGAGCATGGCCTGCCTGAATCGGTCCTGCGCCGGGCGGAGCAGTACTTGTTACTGGATGGTCAGGATATGACGGCGGTCATGGATCGCCTCAACGAACTGGCCGCGCAGCGGGAAAAGGAAGTGGACGCGCTCAAGGCGGAGCAGCAGCGCACCCGTGAAAAGCGCAAGGCCGTGCAGGAGCGTTTCGAGCGTGAGCGTGAGCGGCTGATTGCCGAAGTGCGCGAGGTTTCGGCCACGATCATGAAGGACTGGCAGGAAGGCCGCGCCGGGCACAAGCAGGCGCTCAAGCAGCTTGCCAAGGTGCGGGCGGATTTGAATGTCCAGCCCGGGCAGGAGGAAAACGCCGCCCCGGTTTTCGACATTGCCGACCTCAAGCCCGGCCAGACGGTTCTGCACCGGCCTTGGAACAAGAAAGCCGTGGTGCGGGAAGTGGACGTCCGTCAGAGCCGGGTCAAGCTGGATATGAACGGTGTGACCCTCTGGGCTGACGCCGGGCTTCTCGGCCCTGCCGAAGCGCCGCAGCAGGCCGCGCCCAAGGGCGGCGTGCTGGTGCGGACCACGGCGGGGGGGGAAGGGATGTCCCTTCTGCGTCTGGACCTGCGCGGCAAACGCGCGGATCAGGCCATTGCGGAATTGTCGCAGTATCTGGATCGGGCTCTCCTGTCTGGGCGGGAGGGCGTCGAGATCGTGCATGGCCGGGGCACCGGGGCCCTGCGCAAGGAAGTGCACGCTTTTTTGCGCACCTTCCCCGGCATCGCCTCGTTTGCGCTCGCTCCCGAAGATCAGGGCGGCGACGGCGTGACGATTGTTACGTTTAAGTAATCTGGCGGCGGAGGAAAGGGGGCGCGCAAAGGTGCGGCCATCCTTTTTGCCGCCCTCTTTCCGCTCTTGAAATTGTAAAAGAGGGAAAGGGGTTTGACGGCGGCTGTTCCGGTCTTATATGTGAAGGGCCGCGGACGCGCCCATGAGAGTTTGCAGAGTCCCCGAGGCCGCGGCCCTGCCGCAGGATGAGGGGCCGGGGGAATCTTCCCGCCACAGCGGTCCCCCGGACAGAGCCCGAGGCGGCAGCCTTGGCCGCCGGAGGGGAGCGTATGGGAAGGAACGCAAGTGCCATTCAGGAAATCAAGGCGCGCCTGAATCTCGTCGACATCGCCCGGCGCTACGTGGACCTCAAGCGCAACGGGCCGCGCTGGGTCGCTCCCTGTCCTTTTCACCAAGAAACAAAGCCCTCGTTTTCCATCAACGAGGAAGAAGGTTTTTTCTACTGTTTCGGCTGTCAGGCGTCCGGCGATCTGTTTGATTTTTATGGACAGATCAACGGGCTGGATTTCCGGGAAACGCTGGAGCAGCTTGCTGAGGAGGCCGGGGTCACGCTGGATCGCGGCCCGCAACGGCAGGATGGGCGGCCCGCCGGCCAGACGATGTCCAAGCGGCGGCAGCTTTTGAAAATCCACGAGCTTGCGGCGGCGCATTTCGTGGACAACCTGAGCGGGGAAGCGGGCCGGGAATGCCGGGACTACATGGCCCGGCGCGGCCTTTCGGACGAGGTGGCCCGCGCCTTCGGGCTGGGCTGGAGCCGTCGGGACTGGCAGGCGCTGACGGAGGTTTTGCGCCGGGCCGGGTTCAGCGAAGCGGCGGGTGTGGAGGCGGCCCTGCTCGGCAAAAGCGAGCGCGGCAGGGCCTACGACCGCTTCCGGGGCCGCCTGATGTTTCCCATCCGCAGCCTGACGGGGAATGTCATCGCCTTCGGGGGGCGCATTATCGGGGACGAGGACGAAGCCAAGTATATCAACAGCAGCGATTCCATCCTCTATAAAAAGGGGGAGCACCTCTACGGCCTCCAGCAAGCCCGGCGCGCCATCGCCACGGGAAAGCCCGCCATGCTTACCGAAGGCTACATGGACGTGGTGACGCTGCATCAGTTCGGGTATACGAGCGCCGTGGGCGTGCTCGGCACGGCCTTCACGCCCGAGCAGGTGAAACGGATTTCGGGCTTTACCTCGCATGTGGAACTGCTGTTCGACGGCGACGGGCCCGGGCGCAAGGCGGCTCTGCGGGCCTGTGAAATGCTTTTGACGCGAGGGCTGTCCTGCAAGGTGATCCTTTTTCCCGAAGGCGAGGACATCGACAGCCTCCTGCGGACGCAGGGGACGGAGATTTTTGAAAATCTGCGCAGAGACGCGCCGGAAGGGATGGCCTTCTGCGTGCAGGCCCTGCGCGATATGGCCCCCCGGGAAGCCGTGGACTGGGCACGCGAGTTTTTGCGGCAGGTGGAAATGCCCGAGCTCGTCAGCCGTTTCGCGTCCGCGCTGAGCACCGGTCTGGGGCTTTCGGAAGGCGAATTGCGCGAGCGCCTCGCGGAGAGCCGCAACGCGCGCAACCTTCCGCGCACTGCGGGCGCGCCGGAATCCGCGCCGCCCGTGCGGACGAATCCCAGAGACAGGGAGATCATGACCTTCGCGGTCCGCTATCCCTCCTCTCTGCCCCGTCTGCGCGATCTCGGGGCCCAGTTGATCCTGAGCGCGCCGTGGGCGCGGGACTTGTGGCAAAAACTTGAAGAGAACCCTGTGGATGAAGTGGTGCAGCATCTTGACCCCAGGGAAAAGCGTTTCTGGATACGGTGTCGCACCGGGGACGTGCCCCCTCTGGACAATGAAGAGGGCGAATTCGGCGCCATCCGCACCATGCTTGACACGTTGCATTTGACTGCGCAATCGGCCTCGGTTTCGGCCGCATTGCGGCAGGGGGCCGGGGCAGGCAATTTTGAGGCCGATTTGGAATATTTGCGCGCCCTTCAGGAAACGTTGGAGAGGACTCATGGGGAACAACATTAAAGATATCCAGCAGATCAAGAGCCTCATCGCCAAAGGGAAGGAGATGGGCTTCCTCACTTTCGAGGAAGTGAACAAGGCCGTTCCGCTGGAAATGAATACGCCCGAGCAGTTTGAGGAGATCATCGGAATCTTCGATCAGCTCGAAATCGCTATTGTCGATCTGGAAAAGGACGGCAAGAAAATTCCTGTCACCTCGGCGGAAACCGACGGCGATCAGCCCGAGGAGCGCCTCGAACTGGTGGACAGCGAAGATGCCGCCGACTTTTCCTCCCGCAGTACGGACCCGGTCCGCATGTACCTGCGCGAAATGGGCGCTGTGCCTCTGCTTGATCGTGACGGTGAAGTAACCATCGCCAAGAAGATTGAGCAGGGTGAGCAGGATGTGCTCTATGCGCTCGTCGAGGTGCCCGTGGCCGTGGAAGAGCTCATCAACGTGGGCGAGGACCTCAAGCTCAACCGCATCAAACTGAAGGATGTGGTCAAGACCATTGAGGAGGACGATCCCACCGAAGACGAGATGAACCAGCGCACCCGCGTGATCCTGCTGCTGGAGGAAATCCGCCAGACATTCAAGAAAAAACGCAAAATATACGCCAAGCTCGATGAGTGCTGTACGCTTGAGCGCCGCGTGACCGCCATTCAGAAGGAAATCATGGCCTTCAAGGAAGAGATCGTCACCCGGCTGCGCGACATCAAGCTTGAGAAGACGCTCATCGACCGCATTATCGAGACGGTAGAGGACTATGTCCGCCAGATGCGCAACTGCCAGCGCGATCTCTCCGCCTATCTGCTGTCCACCGGCAAGAATCAGGAGGAGATCAAGGAACTCTTCGACAAGCTTGACAGCCGTGAAATCAGCCCCATGGCCGCGGCCAAAGAGCTGAACATGAGCGTCGACGAGCTCTTTTCCTACAAGGAAATGATCCTCGGCAAAATCGAAATCCTTCAGCGCTTGCAGGAAAAGTGCTGCCACAACGTCACCGATCTTGAGGAGGTCCTCTGGCGCATCAAGCGGGGCAATACCGCCGCCATGCGCGCCAAGCAGGAACTTATCCGTTCCAACCTCCGCCTTGTGGTCAGTATCGCCAAGAAGTATACGAACCGTGGCCTGCAATTCCTCGATTTGATTCAGGAAGGCAATATCGGCCTCATGAAGGCCGTGGACAAGTTCGAATACCAGCGCGGCTACAAGTTCTCGACCTACGCTACATGGTGGATTCGGCAGGCCATCACCCGCGCCATCGCGGATCAGGCCCGCACCATCCGTATTCCCGTGCACATGATCGAGACGATCAACAAGCTTATCCGCACCTCCCGTTACCTTGTGCAGGAGCTCGGGCGCGATCCGACCCCCGAGGAAATCGCTGACCGCATGGAATACCCGGTCGACAAGGTCAAGAAGGTGCTCAAAATCGCCAAGGAACCCATTTCCCTCGAAACCCCTATTGGTGACGAGGAAGATTCGAGCCTCGGGGATTTCATCGAGGACAAGAAGGCCGTCGCGCCCGCCGAAGAGGTGGTCAACACCAAGCTCTCCGAGCAGATTGCGTCGGTGCTGGCCGATCTGACCCCGCGTGAGGAGCAGGTGCTCCGCAAGCGCTTCGGCATCGGTGAAAAATCCGACCACACCCTTGAGGAAGTGGGCAAGCTCTTTAACGTTACGCGCGAACGCATCCGCCAGATTGAGGCCAAGGCCCTGCGCAAACTCCGCCACCCGGTACGGAGTCAGGTGCTGCGGTCATTCTACGATAGCTGATGTATGCGAGCCTGATGAGAGGCGGGGAAGTTTTTCGGAATTTCCCCGCCTTTTTCATTGCTGCTTTTCTTTTCCTGAAGCCTCTAAAGCCTTTCGTCTGGAAAGGCTTTTTTTATAGATTGCTTCTTCCCTTAGTGAGGTTGCTTCCTTGTGACTCTAAAGTCAGATACTAACTGCATGTTAGGAAGTCTGATGGCATAGTGTGAGTACAGACGGAGAGAGGCAAAAGGTGATTCTATCGGAATGGAACTCCTTTCTTTTTGTCGCTCCTCAACTTCAACCCAGTGGGCGTCCCTTCGGCTGCAAAAAGACAAACCGCATTATAGTGCGTAACACAAGGGCCGTTTTCACAGGTATGTTTCCGTTCTATGGACAAGACTACCTTCGCGAAACCATTTGGGGACATGCTGAAAGAAAAACGCAGGATGCGGGGGCTTTCCCAGTCGGGAATCGCCGCTCGCTCCCGCCGTTCCCTTCGGTGCATTCAGTACTTGGAAGCGGGAAAACAGGAGCCCACTTTGTCCACGCTGTACGCGCTGGCCCATGCCTTGGATATCCGGGTAAGCGAGATGCTTGAAGCCTTGCCGGAAGAGCTGTACAAGGTGTACGGTGAAAAGTGATCTTTGATTCCAAATAGTCACAAATTGTTTCTTTATCGTCACACTGCGTTTGCCCTTTCTTTTTGGCGAAAGAGGGCGTCTGGGCGTGCGAGCTTTTGCCGAGCGCCTTTTCCGCCCTCGGCAAAGCCCTCTACCGGGCGCCGCGTTCTCAAGATCGGTCTTTATGAATGAGCCGTATCTCGGGGGCGAGTCTCCCACCTTTGCATCGAGGTTTCCCGCAAAGGCTAAGGATGCCCGTCTTCTTCCATACGGGGGCCGCTCGTTTCCAGCAATTGATACCGCGTATTGGAGTAGGGAGTTTCGAGTTGCCTCAAGGCGTATCGGTACACGGTTTCAGCGTCGATGGCGGCCATGCACGGCGGGACATAACCTGCCGCATGGCGTTTCCCGTGCTTCCTGTTGCTGGAGCAGCGGCTGATGAAGGCGCAGTCATAGCAGTTGCGGGCGCAGCCGATGGCCAGCCCTTTATTGCTATAGGGATAGGTGCCTGTAAGGGTGCTCCCTGCAAGGGAAAGGACCGGAGTACCCAAGGCGGCGGCGATGTGGACTTGTCCCGTATCGACGGAAACGAGCAAATCCGCCTTGCGGAGCATGGAGACGCATTCCGCCATACTCGTGCCGTGGATAAAGATTGGCACGCCAGAGGCTTCGCGGATACGGAGGGCTTTTTCCATATCATAAGGCGGATAAGCCATAAAAAGCTGGCACCCTGCTGAAGAAAGGCGTTTGACGAGAGCTGCGGCCGTGGATTCGGGCCATGAAGAAAGCCCGGTAGACGAGCCGTGAAAGCATACGCCCACATGAGGTCCGGGGCGCTGAAAAAAGTTTTCAACGGCAGGAGGCAGGGCATCGGGGAGAGGCGCAATGGAGGGTTGCTCTTTCCCTGAGCTATGAAAGTAACCCCGGACAATGTCTTGGAACCAGTCCACCACATGGCCCGTCCATACGGAGCCCGTGGGCACGACATCCGTACAGAAGGGGGCTGCTTTGTTAAGCGAGCCGTTAAGGTCCAAAGAAGCGCACACGCGGACAGGAATGCCGGAAAGCCATTGAAAACGTTTGGCATTGGTGGCGGATTCCCCGAAATAAAAACAGGCGTCGTAATGCCTGAAGCGAAGGCGCAGGGCATCCAACGTCTTATGAAAACTGCGGAAGGAGCTGTAGGAAGGGACGGCGACGACCTCGTCGACAAGTGCGGGATCGTTCACCAAGGGAATGGTGGCGGGCGGTACCATCAGGGTCATGCGTGCATGGGGGCAACAGGAGCGCAACAGTCTCACCGCCGCAGACGCCATGAGCACATCACCCATGTGGCGATTGTTTATGATGACAATATCGCCCAACATGTATACTTCCTTGCTTTTTTTCCTATGATTTTACAGTAGTTCATCCCTCCGCCTGCTTAAATCACGTCGAACCGCTCGAATTTCATCATAAGCCCGGCCCGGCCTTGAGTCGCTGAGCGCAGGTCCGTAGAGAAACCGAAGAGTTTGCTGAGCGGTGCAAGACCCTGCACGAGTTTGAGCCCTGCGTGATCGAGGATATTCTCCACCTTTCCGCCTCGGGTGCCGAAGAGACTGATGGCCGGTCCGAGATTGGCTTCGGGAGAGGAGATTTCCACGAACATGAGCGGTTCCAGCGTGGTGACGCCCGCCTCTTCGAGAGCCGAGCGCAGGGCAATGCCCGCGGCCATGTGGTAGCCTGCGGCGGTCGCTCCGTCACGGCGGGGCATGGCGGTTATGGCTACGTCGGCATCTTGGAGGGGGTAGCCGGTGAGGGGATCGGATTGCAGGGCATTTTCGACGCCCTGTCGGGCCGCCTCGACGAAAGCCCCCGGAAGGGCCGAGATGTCCACGGTAAAGTCGATGCGGTTGCCTTCGCCGCGTCCGCGTGGGGAAATGGTCAGGGAAATTTCACCCACATGGGTTTCCTTCCCCAGTTCGCGATCGAAGACGCCTGTGGCGGATGCCGAGCGTTTGGGCGTTTCGCGGCGGATGACCTGCGGCTGGCCCACGCGTGGGCTGATCTTGTACTCGCGTTTGATGCGCTCAAGTACCACGTCCAGATGCAGTTCTCCCATCCCCGAGACGATGCGGTGCCCCGAGCCTTCGTCCACGGACACGGTCAGGGTAGGGTCTTCGAGGGCAAAGCGGTCGAGCGCCTCGTCGAGGGTCTTGCTTTCGTCGGCGTTACGCGGCTCGATAGCCAGCGAGATGACGGGCTGATAGGCTTCGATGGATTCCAGCAGGCTTTTGACGCCGGGCGCGCCCACCGTGTCGCCCGTGCGCGCCGAGCGCAGGCCGATGACGGCCACGATGTCCCCGGCGGAGGCAAGGTCCACCTGTTCGCGCCGGTCGGCGTGCAGGCGGTAGAGGCGCGATACGCGCTCGTCGACGTGGCGGGTGACGTTACGGCAGAGATCGCCTTCCCGGAGGGTTCCGGCGTAGAGGCGCACGAGGGCGAGTTTGCGACCTCCGTCCAGCATGACTTTGAAGACCAGCCCCATAAAGGGCAGGGCGGGATCGCAGGGGACGGCGGCGTCCGTGCTGTCCTCGGGATTATGGGCCGTGGCCGGAGGCCGATCCTCGGGGGAGGGCAGATAGGCGGTCACGGCGTCAAGAAGCGGCTGTACCCCGGTGTTTTTGAGGGCGGAACCGCTCAGTACGGGCGTAACGCGACGGGCCAGCGTGGCCCGGCGGACCGCGGCGCGGATGTCGTCCTCGGTATAGCCGCCGCCCAGATATTGCTCGAAAAAGAGATCGTCGTTTTCCGCAAGGCGTTCCAGCAGGCGTTCGCGCCACGGCGCGGCGTCTTCCAGCTCCGCGCCTTCAAGCGGCGCACGCGTCCATGTGCGGCCCTGATCCGCTTCGTCGAAGCGCAGGCGGTCCATGCTGATGAGATCAATGACGCCGCTAAAACTTTCCGCCGCGCCCACCGGGATGATCAGCGGCAGGGGATTCGCCCCAAGGCGCTCCTGCATGGACCGCAGGACGGCCTCGAAATCAGCGCCCACCCGGTCCATTTTGTTCACGAAGGCCAGCTTGGGCACGCCGAAGTGTTCCGATTGTCTCCAGACCGTTTCCGATTGCGGCTCCACCCCGCCCACGGCGCAGAAGACGCCCACTGCGCCGTCGAGCACGCGCAGGGAGCGTTCCACTTCAATGGTGAAGTCCACATGGCCGGGCGTATCAATAATGTTGATGGCCGTGCCGTTCCATTCGCAGGTCGTGCAGGCGGAAGTGATGGTGATGCCGCGTTCCTGCTCCTCCGGCAGGTAATCCATGGTGGCCGTGCCGTCGTGGACTTCGCCCATACGATGGATTTTGCGGGTATAAAACAGCATCCGTTCCGAAAGCGTGGTCTTGCCCGCGTCGATATGGGCGATCACGCCGATGTTGCGCACAGCTTGCGTCATGGAAACTCCTTATGATGAACGGCGGGGAACCGCTGCGGCGGCACACGCGCCCGCGCCGGAAGAGGCGCGAGCCTCCCCGTTCATACCGTGTTGTGCGGCGGCGGGTCAACAGAGGTTCCCGGCCACAGGGCGGGCGCCTCCTGTGTCCGTTCCTTCATGGCTCATCCTTGCATCTCCCGGCCCCTTTTTCGCCGGGAAGCCGTGGTTCCGGCAAAGGGGCCCGGCATTGGAAGCGTGGTCGGGCAAGAAAAACCATGAAAGGCGAGCAGGCGCGGAAGAATGCCCGCTTGCCGGCGGACCGGTCTGATGGGGAGTGTTACTCGAAGGGGTCTTCCCGTGCGTCTACGGTGAAGAGGCCGAGCCGGTCATTGAGGAAAAAGTCGGGGGAAAGAGAGGGATGCAGCCAGCAGCCCTCAAGCCCCTTGCCGAGGGTGAGCGCCGCAGTCGTTCCGGTCTCCTGCCCTTCATAGAGCGCATCCGCGCCTTCGCGGACGAAAAGGGCGTCGGGATGGGCCCAGCGGATGAGCGCCTCCTCCGGGAGGGCCTTGGCAACGATACGGGGAGGCGCGTCGCGCCAGATCGGAAGCACGCTTTCCATTCTTGCGGCCTGCGGAAGGCCGAAGGCGAGAAGCCTTCCCCGGCCTTCAAGCTCGCGCAGCAGGGAAGAGGGATCGGGCAGGGTGAAAACCTGCTCCACGCCCGTGAGTTCCAGCGCGGCGAGGACGGCGCAAGCCACGTTTTCCGGCTTGCCCGCGCAGACGGCGAAGAGCGGCTCCACGCCCGCCATGCGCGCCGTCATGAGCGCGGCGGCCAGCCGGATGGCCGAGGCATAGCCTTCCCCGAGAAAGGCCACTGTCCACGGTACGGTTTCGGAAAGATGGCGGAGGCCGAAACCGGCGGCTGCGTTTTCCACGGTGACGAGGCGGCGGGAAGGCCGGGCCGGGAAAGCCGACTCTACCAGCGCCAGCGTGGTCTTGATCCAGCCCCGTTGCGAAGGGGGCGTGCCTTCATAGGCCGCGGCGAGGATTTCGTCGGCAACACGGTGTTGTTCGAGTTCGGCTGAAAAGGACATCTTGTCTCCTTGCCCGGCAGGGGCGGGGCGTAACCGAAGGGGTCGCCCGGTTTGCGGTGACTCTCGCACACAAGAGAGGCATCGCCGCGCGGCTCCCCTCAGGCGTATACCGTTCCGGTCGCGCCGTAGGGATACGTTGGCGGACTGCCTGACCCTCATGGGGCGTTTTCAGCCTTGACGCCCTCCCCCCTGGGAAAAGCCGGTTTTCCAACGTGGGAGGTTCAGGCCAGAGGCCTGGCGGCAATTGCTGTTCCTTTCCCGGTGAACCGTGCGGAAAAGGCGGCCTTGCGGCGGGCGTTCGGGGGCGTGAGCCCTGCTCGGCCCGTCAGCAGAAGAGGCAACGTCGCTCTGTAGGGAAGCGGCCACGTGTTTGCCTGACCTGAAAACGGCCCGGGCCGCAAACGTCGCCTCCTGCCGCCGTCCTTGCGCGTCAGGGTGCCCGTCGCAGGGGGGCTTACTGCCCTGCGACGGCGGCGGGCAGGTTGCCCAGCGTTCGGCGCATCTCCAGTTTCATCAGTTCCGCGATGGCGTTGTCGCGTTGCAGCGTCTCGGCATAGGCGTTGTTGTCGAGCACGGCCCGGAACGCCTTCTCGTCGAGCGGATCGGCGTCCTGTCCGGCGAGATGGGCGGCGAAGGGACGCAGCCGGCTGCGGAGGGTAGCCTCGTCCATGCCTTTGAATGCGGCGAAGCGGGCGGCGATGTCCTGCGGGGAAGGGCAGCGGGGTGACTCCGTCACCAGCCGCAGGCCGGACGTGAATCGCCGCAGGCCCGCCGTGATGTGGGAAGGCTTGACCACGTTGGAGCCCTTCCAGCCCGCTTTGGCCCACTTGAAGAAATGGGCCTCGGTCCGCCCCGTCCCGTCTTCAATAAAAACGGTCACGCTGGCCGAGCCGTACAGATAGGTTTCCGCCCAGCCCAGCATGGCGAGGTTGGTTCCTTTCTCGGACGTGTAGACATAGGTCCAGTCCTTGTCGTCGCCCACGATGGCCCCGCGCAGGCCCACGGAAGACTGGCCCGGCATGGCGGATACGGAGAAGAGGGCGGCGCGACCCTTGTAATCCGTGAGCACGAAAAGGCGGTTGAGCTTATAGGAATAATAGCAGCCGCTGGAAGTGTCGGGGGTCGTTTCCTCATACTCCACGCCGCGCGTTACCAGCGGGGCGGCGGGAGGCAGGGTTGCTGTGAGGAAACGGCCGCTGTCCTTCAGGATGCCGCTGCCCGGCAGCCATGCGTTGCGGCGCACGGCCGAAGGGTAAATGGCCTCGCCCGGCACGGCGGGATCAAGCATGTAGCCCATGAGCTTGCGCAAGGGCAGGGCGAATGTTTCCTTATGGTAGACCCCGGCACCTTCGGCGCGGTTGGCGGGCCGCACCTTGGCGGCGGGGAGGGTATTGGCGGTCACGAAGTCGAGGATGGGCGTCAGTGCGGCTGGCGCGGGATCGGGCCTGCCTTGCGGCGCGGCGGACAGCAGGAAGGTCAGTGCGTTTTCTACGGGGGCGGGAAGTTCCGGCGCGGTTGTTGCGGCGGCGGGCAGTACGGCGAGGGCGACGAGGAGCAGGGAGCACAGCAGGCGGGAGGTGAAGGAGAAGAGCATTATGGCCTCGAAACAGTAAAGGGTCCGTAAAGGCTGGGCGCTTTGGCCGCCGTCGACGGTCTCCATGCGAAGAAACATGCAGCCGTCAACAAGTCCATGCGGAGGCGCCTACATCCATGCGAAGATGGCGGTGACGAAAAAGGGCACGGCTACGGTGAGGACCATGCCGGAAAAAATGCCGAGGATGGTGTTGCGCTCGCCCGAGGTGCGGATGATGGCGGGCAGGCAGGTATCGCTGGCGGCCCCGGCAGCGGAAAGCGGGCCAAGGCCGCCGAAGACCCGCGCCATCAGGGGGGCAAAAAGCAGAGTGACCAGCTCCCGCACCATATTGGAGACAAGGGCCATCGAGCCGAGGCTGACGTCGGCGAGCTGGTTGATGAGCATGGTCGAGAGGCTGTAGTAGCCGAATCCGGCGGCCACGGCCATGACGTCGCGCAGGCTCATGTCGAGCACGGACCATGCCGCCAGCCCGCCGAGGAACGTCCCGATGACGATGACGAGCGGCACCAGCACGACCCATCCCCGGAGGTCACGCAGGATGCGCCACGCCCGCACGTCGAAGCCGAGTGTGAGCCCCACGGCGGCGAGCATGGCGTAGACCGCAATGTTGCTGGCTTCATGGGCAAGCCCGAGCGCGTCAGGGGAGAGGATGTCCAGCCGCCCGGCAAGCACGCCGAGGCTGAAACAGAGCAGGACAACGAGGGATTCCTTCATGCGCGCCCTCCCGCCGATTCGCTTTCCCAGAGGAGGGCTTCGCACGGGCCGCAGGCGCGGAGGCCGCCCGCCCGTACCGGATGCGAGCCGTTTTGACGGGTGAACAAGGGTACGGGAGTGTGGCGTGCAGGGGGGAGGAGGCGGCGGGTGCCAGTGGCGGAAAACAAGGGGAGCATCAGCATCATGGGCATTAGGAGTGTTAGCGTTGAGGGGTACGAGGCCGCAAGGCGCCTTCGGAGGGCAAGGTATCCTTTTGAAACAGGGGGATCAAGCGGCGTGCCGGACCGCCTCCATCCGGAAAGGGCAGGATGATCGCTGAAAGGATGGTGGGGCCGCCTTGTGAAACTGCATGGGCGGGCTTTGATCGGAACGTAAGGCTTTCGCCTCAAAGGAAACACGGCGATGTGCTGAAAAGCCTTTTCCCTGCAGCAGGGCCTTGCCGACTCCCGTAGCGGTGTATTCCTCTTTGTGGAGGCAGCAGCGTGCGGGCAGGCGAGCCCCCCATGGATCGGGGCTCGCCTTTTTTCGCGGGCCGTGTTCCGCAAGCTTCGGGTCTTCCCTTGCCGTTTCACCGAAGGAGGGTCCCTTCATGCGAGGAAAGGCCACCGCCACGGCGATGCGTTCGTAAAGCTCGAAGGGGGGCTCCTCATGCGAGGAAAGGCCGTGCGTCCTCATCATCTTTATCTTTTTTCAGCTTTTTTAGGGCCACTATCATGGAGAAGCGGCAGGGAGGCGGCCTGCGGCAATAAGGAGCCCCTTGCCCTCGGGGGGAGAGGGGCAAGGGGCGCATTGTGGGGGAGGCCCGGCTCCTAGTAGGTCCCGAGCAGTTTGGGCAGGAAGGTGACGACGCCGGGGAAGAAGATAAGGAAGATGACGATCAGAAGGAGAAGGAAGATATAGGGGAGGGCCCCCTTCGCCACCTTTTCCAGAGGCAGGTTGGAAAGATTCATGGCGATGAAGAGATTGACCCCCAGAGGCGGCGTGAGCAGGGCGATTTCGTTGGTGACGACCCAGAAGACGCCGAAGAAGACGGGATCGATGCCCACGGACTTGATGATCGGCAGAAAGACCGGGGCGAGCACCACGATGGTGGCCAGCGTCTCCATGAACATGCCGAGGAAGAAGAGGAGCGCGGCGATGAGCAGGAGGATAAGCACGGGGTTGGTGGTGAAGAGCATCATTTCGGCTGCCAGCTTCTGGGGAATCTGGTACATGGTCAGGAAACGCCCGAAGATGGTGGAGACGCCGACGACGATGAGGATGGTGCCCGTGGAGATGTTCGCCAGTTTCATGGCGCTGAACACTTCGCGTGGGTTGAGCTTCTTCGTGATGAAGAAGCCGACGAAAAGCGCATACCAGACAGCCACCACCGAGGCTTCCACGGGCGTGCAGATGCCCGCGTAGATGCCGCCGAGGATGACGACTGGAGCCATAAGCGACCAGATGTTTTTGAGGAGCGCCCGACCGAATTCCGCCAGCGTGTAGGTGTGCATCGTTCCTTGGTAACCGTGCCGCCGGGCGATGACATAGGCCGTCGCCATCAGGCAGGTGCCTACCAGCGCGCCGGGCACGAAGCCCGCGGTGAACAGGGCGGAGATCGAGACGTTGGCGATGATGCCGTATACGAGCATGGGGTTGCTCGGCGGGATGAGGATGCCGAGCGTGCCGCCGGTGGCCGAAACCCCGGCCGCGTATTCCGGCGAATAGCCGCGCCGGATCATGGAAGGGATCATGATGCTGCCCATGGCCGCCACGGTGCCGGGGCCCGAGCCGATCATGGAAGCGAAGAACATGCACCCGAGGATGGTCACCATGCCGAGGCCGCCGCGGATGTGCCCCACGAGCATGGACGCCACCTCGACGATCTGCGCCGCCATGCCGCCGCGTTCCATGAGCGCGCCCGCGAAGACGAAGCCCACCACCGCCAGCAGGGGAAACATGTCCGAAACCTTGATGAGGTCGATCATGACGAGCGAGAGCGGGATGTCGCTCAGAAGGAGCACCGCGATGGAGGCCATGCCGAGGGAAACGAAGATGGGCGTCCCTATGATCAGCAGAACAGCGAGGACAAGCCAGATGAGGATTTCAAGCGACATCAGAAGACCTCCTCGCTCGGAACGGCTAGGGCGTCCCGCTTGGTGAAGATGCGCCACCAGCGTTCGATGAGGCGGACGGCCTGAAGAGCGAAGGCGAGAGGCACGGCCATGTAGACGTAGCGCATGTCGAACATGAGCGCGCCGGAAACCATCGGCCTTTTACTCATGCTGATGATGAAGTCCGTCCCCACCTGCACCACGATGCCGCAGAAAACGAGCCACACGAGGTCGGTCACCAGAAGCAGGAACGTCTGGCCCGCTTTGGGCAGGAGCTTGAGCTGTGCCGTGACGCGGATATGCAGGTTCTTCGAGGCGGCGAGGCTGGCCGCGAAATAGACCAGATACAGAAAGAGGAAGCGGCTGACCTCTTCGGACCACGCAATGGACCTGCCGCCGAAGTATCTGTAGCACACCTGCATCATCAGAAGCGTCATGATGACGGCAAGGAGCGCACAACAGACGTATTCCTCAAGATTCCTCCAGATGCACGCCAACGGCTCGCGCATGGTTTTCTCCTTACCCTTTGGGTTGTTGGCGCCCGGAGGGACCCCCTCCGGGCGAAGGCACGCCTTATTGCGGACGCGAACGTCCGAGAGACTTCATCATGGCGTCGAGCAGGGAAACGTCGCCGATCTTGTCGTAGAACTGCGGCCATACGCTCATGGCCTTTTCCTGCCACAGGTCCTCGTCCTCGGGCTTGGAAACGATCTCCACGCCGCTGGCCTTGATCGACGTGACGAGCTCGGCTTCCATTTCAGCAATCATCTTGCGGTTGTTTTCCGTGGCGATGCGACCGCCTTCCAGGATGGCCTGCCGCACGTTTTCCGGCTGGCGCTTGAACCACGCGGCGTTGACCACGATGGGGCCGATCCACATCTTATAGTGGATTTCCGTGATGTACTTCTGCACTTCCTCGAACTTGTTGGAGGCGAAGACTGGATAGGGGGTTTCCTGCCCGTCCACGACCTTCTGCTGGAGGGCGTTGAAGGTCTCGTCCCAGGCCATGGGCGCGGGCTCGCCGCCCCATGCGCGGAACGTCGCGATCATGATGGGGTTGTTGGGCACGCGGATTTTCAGGCCCTTCAGATCGGGGAGGGTGCGGATGGGGTGCTTGCTGTTGCTGAGCACGCGGAAACCCTGTACGAGCCAACCCACGGCCATGTTGCCGCTCTCGTCGATCATGCGCTTGTTGATCTCGTCCCAGTTGCCGTCGATGACCTTGTAGCAGTCCTCGTAGTTGGTGAACATGTAGGGAAGATCAAAGACGCCCATGGACGGGCTGAACACCGTCACGTTGTTGACCGCGAGGGACGCGATCTGGATGACGCCCTGCTGGATGTCCTGAAAGCTGCGTTCCTCGCCGCCGAGCTGACTGCCGGGGTAAATCTGGACTTCGACCTTGCCGTCGGTCGCTTTTTCCACATGATGCTTGAAGTCGAGGGCCGCGGCGTGGTGCGGCTCCTTGACCATGGCGCTTGAGCTGTGGCTGTAGCGCATGATGATTGGTTTTTCCGCCGCTTCGCCCGGGACGGGGGAGAGCAGGACGGCGCACAGCGCGCCTACGGCGAAACAGGTCAGGCTCTGCCGGATAGTCATGGAAACCTCCTCATTGCGGATGGGCGTTGCCGGGCGCGGCCCGGGGACGCTCGGATACGGCCCGGTTTTCTGGGCAAAAGGCCGAACACAGTCATGAAACGGCAAGCGTTTTCACTTGCATGTTTCTTCAAAAGCACGTAAAATCAGACATAATTATATTAAATTACAGTGAAAAAGCGTTTTCATGGGCTTCAGGCTCAGGGGCGTTGCCGCCGCATGTCGGCCATCATCCTGTCGAGGAGGTCGAGTTGGCCGATTTTGGGATAGAGGTCGGGCCAGAGGGCCATGGCCTTTTCCTCCCACACGCTTTCGTCTTCGGGCCTGTCGAGGATTTCGACGCCGGCCTTTTTCATGGCGGGCTTCAGGCGGGCTTCCATGGCCATGATCATTTCGCGGTTGTGCCGGGTGGCGAGGCGGCCGCCCTCAAGGATGGCCTCCCGCACGTCGGCGGGTTGGCGCTTGAGCCATGCGTCGTTGACCACCATGACGATGATTTGCAGCTTGTAGCGCAGTTCGGTCATGTATTTCTGCACTTCCTCGAACTTGTTGGAAGCGAAGACAACGTAGGAATTTTCCTGCCCGTCCACGACTTTTTGCTGGAGGGCGTTGAAGGTTTCGTCCCACGCGAGCGGCGTGGGTTCGCAGCCCCACGCCCGGAAAGTGTTGATCATGACCGGGTTGTTGGGCACGCGGATTTTCAGCCCCTTCAGGTCGCCGATGGTGCGGACGGGATGCTTGCTGTTGCAGATGTGGCGATAGCCCAGATCGAGCCAGCCGATGATGCGGTTTCCGCTTTCCTCGATGCATTTGGCGTTGAGGGCATCCCAGTATTTGTCAAGGATATCCCACCCTTCCTGATTGGTGCGGAAGAGGTAGGGCAGATCGAGGACATAGAGGGAAGGCGCGAAGACCGCCGCGTTGTTGGAGGCGAGGGACGCGATCTGAATGACGCCCTGCTGCACGTCCTGAAAGGCGCGTTCCTCCCCGCCGAGCTGACTGGCCGGGTATATCTGCACTTCCACTTTGCCGCCGCTTTTGGCCTCGACGTATTTTTTGAAATCCAGAGCCGCCACATGGTGGGGTTCCTCCACCATGGCCGCCGAGCTGTGGCTGTAGCGCATGATGATTTTTTTCTCCGCAGCCGCTTCGCCGGGTGCCCACAGCACCGCCCCGATCATCAGACATACCGTCGCCTTCCAGATAATGGATACGTGCATGAGTCCCCCTCCTTGAGGTATCGGGTTTAGGCCCGCATACGGGCGGAAGAGTACGGTCTCTCCCGAGATGCGGGTATGGTGTCTAATCCTGTGCCCTTATTGAATATCCACAAAAACGTAGGTGATGCGAACCATCTTTTGAATTCGTTTTTTAAAAATAATTATTTGATATATATAAACTTATAAATGTAAAATTCATTTTTAATGAATACGTTTTCATTCTATCCGTCAAAAAAATGTCTTGTCAAGGGAGCATGTCTTCTTGTTGTCTACCCCGGAGGGTGTAGTCTCTTGTTCTTTTAATTATTATAATGGATTGACGTGTATCATTTTTTTTAGCCTCGCCTTCGGCCTTGAAGAACGCGCTGCGGGGCGCTTTGGCGGCATGGGACGGAGGCGGGTTTCCCTGCGAATATATATCATACTTAATTTACATAAAATTACGTTCATAAACCTTGAGGTCGCCGCCGGACATGCGGGGGGCGAATGCTTCACCGCGGCGATCGGCGTTCAAAGGAGGGAAACGCGTACAAACGAGAAAAAGAGGCTTGACAGCCGTTTTATGGCTGGCTAGATTGAAAACGTATTCGAAAGAATACAAACTTTTTGGGTAATACATTGAGAAAAAAGAATAAAATGAATGAAAACGGTTTTACAGGAGCACGAGCAACGATTAAGGATGTTGCTATGAAGGCGAACGTTTCGCTCTCTACGGTCTCGCGTGCCCTGCGCGATCCCGACAAGACCCCCGCTGAAACGGTCAGCAAGGTCCGGGCGGCGGCGGAGGCCCTCAACTACGTTTACAACGCCACCGCGGGGTCCCTGTCCAAGCGGCGCTCGGACACCATAGGCATCCTCCTTCCTTCTCCCACCTACGCCGCCTTCGGCGTCAACCTGATGGCCATCCAGAAGACCTGTTCGGAGCGCAACTATTCCTGCAAGGTGGCCGTCTCGGAATTTTCGCCGGAGGAGGAGCGCCTCGCCCTGCGCCGCTTCCACGAGCAGCGCATCGGCGGGCTCATCCTCGTCGGGCTCGACATGAGCAACGTGGAGTACATGAAGACGCTGGAGGCCGCGGGCATCCCCTGCATCATTCTTTGGGAAGTCCCGGACGAGAGCGTCAACTACATCGGCATCGACAACGCGAAGTCCATTTATTCGAGCATCAAGTATCTCATCGACCTCGGCCACAAGCGCATCGGCTTTCTGGTCGGACCCATGACCTGCGCCCGCCGTACCTTCGACCGCATCGAAGGCTACAAAAAGGTGCTGGCTGAAAACGGCATCCCCTTTGACCCGGAACTCATCCGCTCGCAGCCGCCTTCCTACCTGCTCGGCAAGGAATCCATGCGCGCCTTCCTGAAGCTTGAGGACCCGCCGACGGCGGTACTGGCCGTGAACGATTATCTGGCTATCGGGGCCATCCGGGCGATCACCGAGGCGGGGCTGCGCGTGCCGGAGGACATCTCGGTGTGCGGCTTCGACGACATCGACATCGCGGCCTACTTCAATCCGCCGCTGACGAGCATCAAGACGCCCTGCTATGAGATGGGGCAAATGGCGGCCAACATCATGATTTCCGCCATCGAATCGCAAACTCCGCTGAAAGTGCAGTATCTTCTCGATACCGAGCTCATCGTCCGCCGGACCTGCGGCAGGGTGAAGGAAAAATAGAGGAAGCAGACATGGATACCCCCGAAGCCGCGCCCCTGGCCGTCTACGATACCCGCATTCCCTGCCTCGGGACGCCGGAAATCGAGTCGCCCCTGTCGTACCTGCCGACGGCGGGCGAGCGGCGCGCGGTCTTCAACGTCGACGAGGCGCTGATCGAAGCGTTTACGGAGCCGCAGCCCCTGTCCTTCGAGGTGGCCGGGCCACGCCGCAGGCTCTATTTCGATCCGAGCAAGACGAAGTGTGCCATCGTCACCTGCGGGGGGCTCTGTCCCGGCATCAACGACGTCATCCGGGCCATCGTCATGACGGCGCACACCGCCTACGGCGTGCCCTCGGTGCTCGGCATCCGTTACGGCCTGCAGGGTTTCATTCCTTCCTGTCGTTATGGCGTGCGCGAGCTGACCCCCGGGGCCGTGGAGGGCATCCACGAGTTCGGGGGGACCATTCTCGGCACCTCGCGGGGGCCGCAGCCTTCCTCGGAGATCGTCGCCGCCCTTGAGCGCCTGAACGTCAGCGCGCTTTTCATCATCGGCGGCGACGGCACGATGAAGGCGGCGGCCTCCATCCAGCGCGAGGTGGCGCGCCGGGGGATGCGCATCGCCGTCATCGGCATCCCCAAGACCATCGACAACGACATCAACTTCATTCCGCATTCCTTCGGCTTCGAGACGGCGGTCGACAAGGCCGCAGACGCCATCCGCTGCGCCCATATCGAAGCGGCCAGCGTCTTCAACGGCATCGGCGTCGTCAAGCTCATGGGGCGGGAATCGGGCTTCATCGCCGCCAACGCCGCCCTTTCCATGCGGGAGGTGGATTTCGTCCTCGTCCCGGAAATCCCCTTTGTCCTCTATGGCGAGCGGGGGCTTTTGCCCGCGCTTGAGAAGCGCCTCGCCGAACACGCCCACGCCGTCCTCGCCGTGGCGGAAGGGGCGGGGCAGGACCTGCTCTCTACGGGCGCGGTCCGTTGCGACGCCTCGGGCAACAAGGCGCTCGGGGACATCACGGGTTTTCTCTGCCAGAAGATCGCCGCCTACTTTTCATCCAAAAGCATTCCTTACTATCTCAAATATATAGACCCGAGCTACATGATCCGTTCCGTCCCCGCCAACGCCAACGACAGGTTGTATTGCGGCTTTCTCGGCCAGCACGCCGTCCACGCGGCCATGAGCGGCAAGACGGGCATGGTGGTGGCTCGGATCATGGACAAGTTCGTCCATCTGCCGCTGGAACTGGTGACGCGCCAACGGCGCACCCTGAGCAGACGCTCCGATTTGTGGCAGTCCGTTCTGGAAACGACCGGGCAGGGCGACGTGATGGGCACGCCTCCCGAATCCGGACCACATCCGTAAGGAAATGAGGCATATGAACGAGGAAAAAGAGCGGCGGCTGACGCAGTTGAGCAAGGAGGCGCGGCGATGGCTGGCCCGCATGATCGGCAACATCGGGGTCGGCCATGTGGGGGGCTCCCTCTCCATCGTCGAGGCGCTCGTGTACCTCTACTACGAGGAGATGCGCGTCCGGCCCGACGATCCGCATTGGCCGGATCGTGACCGTCTGGTCCTCTCTAAGGGCCATGCTGGGCCGGCCCTGTACACCCTGCTGGCGATGAAGGGCTATTTCGACAAGGAACTCTTATTGACCCTGAACCAGCCCGGAACGCGGCTTCCGAGCCACTGCGACATGAAGCTGACGACAGGCATCGACATGACCGCGGGTTCGCTCGGGCAGGGGCTCTCCGCCGCCGTGGGCATGGCGCTGGCGGCGCGCATGGAGCACAGGCCCTACCGCGTCTACTGCATCGTCGGAGACGGCGAACAGCAGGAAGGGCAGATTTGGGAGGCCGCCATGTACGCCGGGAGCCAGGGGCTCGACAATCTGGTCGTGCTGGTGGACGACAACGGGATGCAGATCGACGACTACACCGACGCGCTCAACGCCGTGCGTCCTTTGGACAAACGCTGGGAGTCCTTCGGCTGGGCCGTCATGAACGTGGACGGGCACAGTTTCCGCGATCTTGAAAGCGCCCTGACGCGGGCGCGCACCGTGAAGAAGCGGCCCACTGCCGTCATCATGTCCACTGTCAAGGGCAAGGGCCTTTCCGTTGCCGAGGGCAAGCTCGGATCGCACAACATGCCCCTTTCTCCGGAAGATGTCGAAAACGCCCTGAAAGAATTGCAATAAGGAAACCCGCTATGCTCGAAGCCCAAGAAATGCGCACCGTGTATTGCGAGACCATGATCGCGCTCGCCAAGGAAGACCCCCGCATCGTAGACGTGGAGGCGGATTTGACGGGCGCGCACGGCATGAAGCCTTTCAAGGCCGCCTATCCCGAGCGTTCCTTCAACGTCGGCATCGCCGAGGCCAACATGGTGGGTGTGGCCGCCGGGCTTTCCGCCTGCGGCAAGATTCCCTTCGTCCACTCGTTCGCCACCTTCGCCTCCCGCCGCTGTTTCGATCAGATCGCCATTTCCGTGTGCTACGCCGGATTGAACGTCAAGATCGTCGGCTCCGATCCCGGCGTGGGCGCGGAACTGAACGGTGGCACGCACATGGCCCTTGAGGATATGGGCATCATGCGCACCCTGCCCGGAATGACCGTTTTCGAGCCCACGGATTCCGTTCAGCTTCGTAAGGCCCTGCCCGCCGTGGCCCGGCACGAGGGCCCGGTCTACATCCGGCTTTTTCGGCGCAAGGCGGAAAAAGTCTTTGACGACGATTACGTCTTCACGCTCGGTAAGGCCGATCTCCTGCGGGACGGCTCGGATGTGACCATCATCGCCTCAGGCGTCTGCGTGGCCAACGCCTTGCAGGCTGCCGCGATGCTGGCCGGGGAGGGCGTTTCCGCGCGCGTGCTCAACATGCACACCGTCAAGCCCGTCGACGCCGAGGCCGTGCTCAGGGCCGCCGAGGAAACCGGGGCCGTGGTCACGGCGGAGAACCACAGCGTCATTGGCGGGCTCGGCAGCGCCGTGGCCGAGGTGCTCGCCGAAGGGAGGCCCGCTCCCCTGGAGCGCGTGGGCGTAAAGGACCATTTCGGGCAGGTGGGCAAGGCTCCCTACCTGATGGGCGTTTTCGGCATTACCCCCGCCGACATCGCCAAGGCCGCGCGCAAGGCCCTCGCCAGAAAACGCTGACCGCCTCCCTTTCCCGCCATTTCCGCGTTTCCCTTTGAGAGCGCGTTGTTTACCGCTGGTGAAGCGGGGGCTTTGTCACACCCTTTTTCGTCTTCAGACAAAGGATTGCATATGGATACCGCAGGCATTGTCGGACTTGGCGTCATGGGCGGCAGGTGCGCGAAAAAACTTCTGGAAGCGGGCGTTTCCGTGGCCGGTTACGATCCTTCCCCCGCTGCGGCGCGGCGGGCGGAGGAGGCCGGGGTCGCGGTCTGCGGCTCTCCGGCGGACGTGGCGGGCCGGTCTTCCGTCGTCCTGCTCTTCGTCCCCGGTTCCGCCGACACCGAACAAGCCATCGTGGGTGAGGGCGGCCTCATGGCCGGGGCCTCGGCGGGCGGCGTCATCGTGAACATGAGCACGGTCGATCCGGGCGTCAACGTCCGCATGGCCGAACGGCTGGAACCTGCGGGCATCGCCTTTGCCGACGCCCCGGTCCTCGGCAGCCCTTCCGGGGTGGGAAGCTGGGCTTTCGCCGTGGGCGCGTCCGAAGGGACGTTCGCTCGGATCAAGGACGTGCTCCTCATCCTCAGCGGTTCGGAGGAGCGGCTTTTCCACATCGGTCCCGTTGGGTACGGGAACAGGCTGAAACTCCTCAATAATATGATGCTCGGGGCCATCAACGCCTGCGCCGTCGAGATCATGGCCCTCGCCGATCATATGGGCCTCTCGCAAAAGACCCTCATCGACGTGGCCGTGGCCGCCAACGCGCGCGTGCTCAGCAACGCCTATAAGGAGATCGGAGGCCGCATCGTGGAGGGACGCTACGACGAGCCCACGTTTACGGTCGACATGCTCATAAAGGACAACCGCCTTTGCCTCGATATGGCCAATGACTACGGCGCACCGCTCGTCGTGGGGGCTGCCGTGGACTATGTGCACCGCATGGCCGCCGCGCAGGGCTACGGCCCCAAGGATCACGCCGTGGCGTGGAAGGCCGTGGCACGCAACTGGAAAGCCTGATTCCGTTTAACTGCGGGGAATTCCCCGGAGGATGTATGCGTATTCTCGTAACCGGTGGCGCGGGCTTCATCGGCTCCCATCTGGTCCGCGCCCTCCTGCGTCAGGGGGATGAGGTGATCGTCTTCGATCGGGTTCCTGTACCGCATCTTTTGAGCGACGTACGCGATTCCATTACCTATGTGCAGGGCGACGCCGCGTCCGAAGTCGATCTGTATCGGGCGGTTGCAACCAGCCGCGCGGAGGGCATCTTTCACCTCGGGGCGCTCCTCGCGGGCGCGTGCGAGGAGAATCCTCCTTTGGCGTTTCAGATCAACTTCCGTTCGACGCAAGTCCTGCTGGACGCGGCCTTGTCCTGCGGGGTGAAACGTTTTTTCTTCATGAGCTCCATCTCCCTGTATGCCCCGAGCGCGGTGGAACCCGTCCCGGAAGACGCGCCCAAGGAGCCCGCTACCATCTATGGCCAGACCAAGCTGGCCGGGGAACACCTCCTGCGCTGGTACGGCGATACCTACGGGCTTGATGTACGGGGCATCCGGCCCACGTGGGTGTGGGGGCCAAACAGGAGCAACGGCCTGACCACCCGCTATACCTCGGGGCTCGTGGGCTCCATCGCTGCGGGCGGGGAGGTTCATCTCGACAACCCCGACGAGCGCGGCGACTGGATATACGTTCACGATACGGTCAAGGCCATGCTGCTTGTCTGGAATGCCCCGCATCCTTCCCGGCGTTTCTATACCGTCTGCGGCAGCGTGCACACGCTGCGCGAAGTGGCGGAAATCGCCAATCGCCTGTGTCCCGAAACACAAGTTACCTATGCGCAACACGGCGCGGTCACTTCGCCCTACGCCTGCTCCTTCGACGATACGCCCATCCGCGAGGAACTGGGCTATGCTCCCGACTGGTCCATTGAGGACTCGGTAAAGGATTACATCCGGGCCGTAACCGGCAAGGCGTGCTGAGGCGGCGCGTTTCCTGAAGGCCGCCGACCCGGGCCTGAGGTACGGGGCGGCGGCATACTTCGTGATGCTTTTGCTTGGAAGGCATCCCTATGGACGGTAGCCCCTCGCGTGGGCCGGAAGCTGTGCTTCGCCTGGTTCCCGGAACCTCCCCGCGAGGGAACGCCGTGGCCGCTGTGCCCGACGGAAGCGTGAAAAAGCGGGAGTTCCTTTCCAGAGCGGACACGGGCGGAAAACGTCTGATCCGCCCAGCCGTGGCGTAGTACGTTCCCACAGGAAAGAAGGCCGGGAAGGGCTCCTTCCCGGGGGCTCCTCCCGGTTTCTCTCAGGGGAGGGGAAAACGGCCCGTAAAAAAAGAAAACTCATGCCCCTTAAGGAAAGCCTATGTCTTTTGTAGTTGGCATCTGCAATTGGACCCATCCGCTGCTGCGTTCTCCAACCTGTTGCGAAACCGTGCAGGAAGCGGGCTTGCGGGCCTTGCAGCTTGCATGGGACCGGGAGGATTTTCCGCTCTCGTCCGAAGACGTGCGGCGTCAGTGGAAAGAGGAGGCGGAACGCCACGCTCTTCGGCTGGACGCGGTAGCGGTGCTGGACGTCATGCGCTGGGGCATGACGGCGGAGGCGGGTTCCTCCGAGCGGGCCAAGGCGGAGGAGGCCATAGCTGCCGCCGTGAGCGGGGCCACCGAAATGGGGATTGCCCGGATCATCCTTCCCAGCTTCAAGGCTTCGGCTATCCGCAGCCGCGATGATCTGCGCGAAACGGCCCGCACTCTGCGTCTGGCCTGCGCGCTGGCCCAGCGGCACGGGATGAGCGTCGCCACGGAAAACCTCCTTGACGCGGAAATGCAGCGGGCGCTTTTTCATATCGTCGGATACGATAACCTGCGTCTCCTGCTGGACCTTTCCAACTTCACCCTGCGTCGGCGCGACGAGGTGTTCGAGGCTCTACCCAGTTTTGTGGCGGCTGGGGACGGCGTGCACGTCAAGGATGGCCTGTACGGAGAGCCCGGCGTCCGCCCGCTCGGGGAGGGCTACGCCCGGGTAGGAGAGCAACTCGCCGCCTTGAAGGGAGCGGGCTACACAGGAACGCTTTTTCTCGAAAATTCCTATGCCACGGCGGGATTCGGCGCTGATCCGTGGGAGGCGATCCGTCGGGATGCCGCCTTCATCCACCATGCGGAATTGTAATTTTTTTTAAAGGAGGCTATGTCCTAACCGCTTGCCGGGCCTCCGAACAGGCTCGCCCGCGTTTGCGGAAGGCTTTGCCGTCGGCGCCTTCACCAGCACCAACGTGGAAAACGTACGGAGCATCTTGGTCTTTATTGTTGGAAGGAGGCGGGTATGGATGAAGCGCCGAAAAATCTGCGGCCCATCGCGCTGGTGGCGCATGACAACTGCAAGGCGGAACTTGTGCGCTGGGTGAGGAGGCACACGCAAAGCCTGAAAGGGCATGGCCTCGTGTGCACGGGCACGACGGGGCGTCTCGTCGGTGAGGCGCTGCGGGAAGAGCTGGGGGAAGAAGCCGAGGAACTGCGGTTGGAATGCCTGAAATCCGGGCCGTTGGGCGGCGATCAGCAGCTCGGAGCGCGGATCGCGGAAGGGCGCATCGCCGCGCTGTTCTTTTTCTGGGACCCCATGCTGGCGCAGCCGCATGATGTTGACGTCAAGGCGCTCCTGCGGATTTCCAACCTCTACAACATCCCCACGGCCTGCAACGTCGCTACGGCGGATTGCCTCATTTCTTCGCCGCTGTTGTGGAAACTGAGCGGCGAAGCGCCCTACGACTTCGCCGGATACGCCGAAAGGCCCCTGTCCTAGGCTCAAAATCGACTCCACCATCTGCCGCCACGCCGCTTTTTCAACGAGCCGCCTTGCCAGAGAAAACGGACAGTGCAAGGGCGCGTACCCTCCGTCATCCTCCGCTGGCCTTTGGCGAAAAGCGGTTTTTTCGCGGGTGTTTTTGCAATAGGCCTGCCTTTCCGCCCGGTAAGGGCCATCGCAAGGCCCCGGAAAAACCATCCTCCGCTCGCCGCGTCTCTCAGGATTGTTGAGGCTTGTCCTCTTCTTTGGGCGCAGGAACGGGGTGTCCCACGTGCCGATTCATGATCGGCTCAATGAGCTTGGCCCCGATAAGGCTTCCGAAGACGCAACAAAGGCTGATGAAGATGCCGCGCGCGCCGATGGTGTCCATCTGGGACATGAGGCTATCGTCCGCGCCCAGAGCGAGGCCGAGCAGGAGCAGGAGTACCCGCACGGACCATGTGAGAACCTGATCCGTCATGCGGATGACCAGCGGCTGCTTGCGCAGCAGAAAGCCCACGGGGACGCCGAGGACAAGGCAGCTCATTTCCACGAGCATGGGGCAAACTCCTTTATCAACGCCGAAAAGTTGATTATCATATCGGCTTGTTCCATTAAGGTCAACAATGCAAAGGGCTTCCCGCCGCGTTGACCCTTTCCTCCGCCCCCTGTATAGGTCGTGCGTAGACGCAGTGCCGGGACGGGCGACGGCAGGGACGGCAGGCGGGGCACCCCGCGCGTAGATGCCGTGGCCGGAATGTCGCCTTCCGGCTTTTCGGGGTAACAACGTGAACGAAGTGCAAGAAACCCCCCTTTCCGGGAACGGCTGGCAGCCTTTTTTGAAGGTGAGGGCCTGCGGGAGGGAATGGACGCTGGAGCGCGCCGCCGACATGGAGGCGCTCTGGGAGGCCATGACCGAATTCACCGAGGACGAGCGCCTTCCTTATTGGACCGAGCTATGGCCCTCAAGCCTTGTGCTGGCCGAATGGCTTTATGAGCAGCGGGAACGGCTGGCCGGGCAGCCCTGCCTTGATCTGGGCTGCGGCATCGGCCTCACGGCGCTTGTGGGGACGTGGCTCGGCGCGGGAGTCATCGGCATGGACTACGAACCCGAAGCCTTGCGTTTTGCCAGCCGCAACGCCGTGCATAACGGCGTGCCCCAGCCGTGCTGGGTGGCGATGGACTGGCGCAAGCCCACCGTGAAGCCCCGCAGCCTCCGTTTTATCTGGGGCGGGGACATCATGTATGAACAGCGTTTCGCCGCGCCCGTGCTGGATTTCCTCGACTATGCACTGGACGGGGACGGCGTGGCGTGGGTGGCGGAACCGAGCCGCGCGGTTTATGATGCGTTCCGTTCGCAGCTCGTTTCCCGCCGCTGGGCCGGGCGCTGCGTGTATGAGAAGTCCATAGAGGCTCTCTACCCGCAGGAGCGCCCCGTGCCCGTACGAATCTGGGAAATACGCCGATAGCGCGAAAGAGGTTGCCACAATGGGAGAAACGGTTCGGTTCGGCGTGTCGCTGGATGGCGATCTGCTGGAAAAGTTTGATGCCCTGTGCGAACGGCAAGGATGCCCGAGCCGCTCGGAAGCCTTGCGCGACATCATCCGCAACGCCTTGGTGCAGGATGCCCTTCAGTCCGAAAATTCCGACGCGGCGGGCGTGCTGACCCTGATTTATGATCATCACGTGCGGGACCTCTCCCGCAAACTGACCGAGCGGCAACATGACGCGCACGACCGTATCGTCACGACGCTTCATGTGCATCTTGATCATCATAATTGTCTGGAAATATTAGTGCTCAAGGGAAAAGCCGGAGAACTGCGCGCGCTCGCGGACCAGCTCAGAGCCATCCGCGGCGTGACGCACGGCACTTTTTCCATTACCGCCATCGGCGCGGATTTGCCCTAGGCTTCGCCGCGCGCCGGAAACGCTGCCACGCTTTCTTCGGAGGGCGCAGGCTTGGTGTGGCCGCCGTTGTCCCCGGCCTTCTTTTTTGCAGGGTTGAGGCGGAAGAGGCGGCCTTCCGGGGCGTTTCGGCTTTGGCGGAGGGCATGAACAGAAAAGGAACAGAATGGAAGACGTACAGAACAGTCCGGCTCCGGTGGCTTTGCCCATCGACCGGGTAGGGGTGAAGGGCCTGAAACTTCCCCTCCTCGTGCGCGACCGCGCGCAGGGCAGTCAGCACACGGTGGCGCATGTCGATATCAGCGTGGACCTGCCCGCCGCCTTCAAGGGTACGCATATGAGCCGCTTTGTGCAGGCTCTGGAGAATTGGAACGAGCAGCTTGACTATGCGGCGATGAAGCGCCTTCTTGAAGACGTCAAGGAACGGCTGCACGCGCGCCGGGCGCATATCGTCTTCCGTTTCCCCTACTTCGTACAAAAGAAGGCCCCGGCCACGGCCTGCCCCGGTATCCTGCCCTATGAGTGCCGCCTTACCGGGGAACTGGCCGAGGAAGGCAAGCCTGTCTTTCTTCTTGAGGTGACGGTTCCGGTGATGACGGTCTGCCCCTGCTCCAAGGCGATCAGCCGCGAGGGGGCGCACAGCCAGCGGGCGGAAGTGCGCATGGCCGTGCGGATGCGCGGTTTCTGCTGGATTGAGGATTTCATCGAGATTGCCGAGGCTTCCGGTTCTTCCCCTGTCTATTCCCTTCTCAAGCGGGAAGATGAGAAATACGTGACGGAAGATGCCTTTTCCCGCCCCACCTTTGTGGAGGACGTGGTCCGCAACGTGGCCAGCCGCCTTGCCGGGCATCCGCAAATCGCCGGGTACCGCGTGGAAGTGGAGAGCTACGAATCCATCCACGCCCACAACGCCTTCGCCTGCATTGAGCAGGGGGTGACGTTGTAGGGCGGGGGGAGAAGAAGGCCTGGAGGGGGCGGGGAACCTTTCTGAAGAAAGGTTCC
>OFEY01000456.1_pt1 | contig 35553 bp, 36 predicted proteins | sample 1521251 | NCBI WGS metagenome assembly OFEY01 (sample SAMEA3504100, study PRJEB24116) | mouse gut metagenome | biome: mouse gut; feature: mouse-associated habitat; material: faeces | place: Denmark | collected 2011
TGGCGCCGGAGCATCCTTACCCGGCCGCCATAGAAGATGCCATGAAAACCTGGAATCATCTGATGATGTACGGCTACGGCGCGAGGGACGTGATCCTGGCGGGGGATTCCGCGGGAGGCAATCTGGCACTGGCGCTGACGCATCGCCTGAAAGAAGAGGGAAGGCTTCTGCCCAGAGGGATTGTTCTGCTCTCACCCTGGACGGATCTGACATCGTCCGGTAAATCCCATCAGGCAAAAGAGGGGATCGATCCGGTGTTAAATGCTGCCTATTTGCAGGAAGCGATTGGAAATTATCTGGGAGAGGACTATCCTCCGGAGCTTTTGAGAGAGCCGGCGGTTTCTCCTTTGTTCGGGAATTTTGAGGGGTTTCCGCCGACTTATATCCAGGTTGGAGATCAGGAGATTTTGCAGAGCGACAGCGAACTGCTCTATAAAAAGATGAGTCAGGCGGGGGTGAATGTAACGCTTGACGTGTTTAAAGGCATGTGGCATGTGTTCCAGATGTCTCCCTTTAAGACGGCGACGGAAGCCATGGATAAAAACGCGGAGTTTATTTTCAGTATCTGCAGATAACATAGGATAAATATGGTACATATGATGTGGAAAACAAGAGGAGTTCAAAATGGAAATGGAATTTTTACGGAAACTTCCGACTCCTTCGGAGATTAAGGAAGAATTTCCTTTACATACGGAAATCGAACGGATCAAAGCGGAAAGGGATAAAATCGTTAAGGATATATTTGAGGGAAAGGATGACAGGCTCCTGCTGATTATCGGTCCCTGCTCGGCGGACAATGAAGACGCCGTGCTGGATTATCTCTGCAGGCTGCAAAAGGCGGCGGAGAAGGTTAAAGATAGAATTTTTGTGGTGCCCAGAATTTATACCAACAAGCCGAGAACCATCGGAGCGGGGTATAAGGGGATGCTGCATCAGCCCGATCCGGAGCAGGGAACGGATATGTTAAAGGGCATTATTGCCATCCGGGAGCTGCATACGAGAGCAGTGAGGGAGACCGGTTTTACCTGTGCGGATGAAATGCTCTATCCGGAAAACCACCGTTATTTATCGGACCTTCTGGCTTATGTGGCGGTGGGAGCGCGTTCCGTGGAGAATCAGCAGCACAGGCTTACGGCCAGCGGGCTGGGGATTCCGGTGGGCATGAAAAACCCCACGGGGGGAGACCTTATCGTGATGATGAATTCCATGATTGCCGCCCAGAGCGGGCATACGTTTCTCTACCGCGGCTGGGAAGTGCGGACAAAAGGCAACTCTCATGCCCATGCGATTCTGCGGGGGTATGTGGATAAGTTCGGGAGAAATATGCCCAATTATCATTATGAGGATCTGCGGCATGTACTGGAACTTTATCACGAGAGGGAGTTTGAGAATCCTGCGGTGATCATCGACACAAACCACTCCAATTCCGGCAAGGAGTATATGGAACAGATCCGGATCAGCAAGGATGTGATACATAGCTGCCGTATGTCGGGAGAGATCAGGCGGCTTGTAAAGGGGCTGATGATAGAGAGTTATATTGAGGACGGCGCACAGAAAGTAGGCGGGCATTGTTACGGAAAGTCCATAACCGATCCCTGCCTCGGCTGGGATAAGTCCGAGCGGCTGATCTATGAACTGGCGGAAGCATGGTAAAAGAGACTTGCTGGGAATGCTGCTGTGAGACATAGATCATGCAGCAGCCGGAGAGGAGCGAAAAGGATATGGTATTCAGCAGTTTAGAATTTTTGTTCCTGTTTCTGCCGTTGTTTTTATTGGTATATTGTCTGCTGCCGCTGAGAGGAAAAAATATTTTCCTGTTTTTGGGCAGCCTGGTTTTTTATGGTTTCGGGATATCCTGGAATGTTTATTATCTGGCGCTTATTGTGGCCTCCGTGTTTCTCAATTTTATGGCGGCAAAGGGAATGGAGGGCTGCAGGAGAAGAAGCAGGATAAAAAACGGAGAGGAGTCTGCCGGAAAAAGGAGCGCAGGCGAGAGGGTGATCCTGATTCTCAGTCTGTGTTATAATTTCGGACTTCTTTTGTTTTTCAAATACGCGGGCTTTTTTGTGGATCAGATTATTCTGCCCATCGGGATCAGCTTTTATACGTTCCAGATTACTTCTTATCTGATTGATGTATACAACAGAAAGACCAGGGCGGAGCAGGATGTGATCCGTCTGGGGGCTTATCTGACCATGTTTCCGCAGTTGATCGCAGGTCCCATCGTGACCTACGGTGAAGTGCATAAGCAGCTCAGAAAACGGAAAATTTCACTGATGAGCTGCAACCACGGCCTGCAGATTTTTACGCTGGGGCTTGGGTTTAAAGTACTTCTTGCAAACCAGCTCGGTAATCTCTGGGAGGATGTGCAGACGATTGGTTATGAGAGCATTTCGACGCCGCTGGCGTGGTTGGGCATCCTGGCTTACAGCCTGCAGATTTATTTTGACTTTTACGGGTATTCCCTGATGGCGGTGGGGCTGGGCAAGCTCCTCGGGTTTCGGATTCCCGATAACTTCCGCCAGCCCTATATGGCGCTCTCCATGACGGAGTTCTGGCGCCGCTGGCATATTACGCTGGGGCGATGGTTTAAGGAGTATGTCTATATTCCGCTGGGAGGAAACAGAAAAGGGAAGCTGCGGCAGATGTTCAATATGCTGGCAGTCTGGCTTTTGACAGGACTCTGGCACGGGGCAAACTGGAATTTTATCGCCTGGGGGCTTTTGCTGTTCCTGATACTCAGTATCGAAAAGGCGGGGCTCTTGAAGCAGATGGAAATTACTGGGGCATCTGTATATGTGCTTTCTGATTCCCGTGAGCTGGGCGCTGTTTGGGATCACGAACCCTGTGCAGCTGCGGATCTATATGCTGAAACTGTTTCCCTTTTTCGCGGGGAGCGGCGCCCATGAGGCGGTGGTCTTTCGGGGAGATTTTGAGAAATATATCGGCATGTATGGGATCGGGCTGGTCATTGGGCTGATCTGCTGTACAGGTCTTGTGGAAAAGATTTTTATCAGGTGGAGAAACAGGTTCTGGATGTCGGTTTTGCTGCTTATCGTGTTCGGGGCATCGGTATTTTGTATGTACAGAGGACTGAATGATCCGTTTTTGTATTACAGATTTTAGAAAAGAGCGGGCAGAATCGACAATAGATGGGGTTATATATGCGAAAATATCATTATCTGATCTTGTTTATGATTGGATTTCTTGTGTTATTGCCTTTTGTGCTGCACAAGTTATATATGGAACAGGACAAAAATACGGAAACTTTTGGAGAGGTACCCGTAGTGGAGGCGGAAGATCCTGCCGATGAGGAGAGTCTTTCGGAAGGGGCGGATACGGTCTCGGGAAATGATACCATATCCGGAAATGACACGGTCTCGGGGAATGATACGGTATCCGGAAATGATGCACAGGAAGAGGCCGCGGAGGAGCCGGGGGAGGTACTGCCGCCGGAGGAGTTTTTCAGGAATACACTGTTTATCGGGGATTCCCGTACCATGGGACTGGCGGAGTATGCGGATATCGGGGATGCGGTAGTCTTTGCCAACACGGGCATGAATATCTACCGTCTGTATTCGCTGAAAAATGCGGTGCGGGATCAGGAACTTTACCTGGAGGATATCCTTGCCGGGAATCAGTACGACAAGATTTATCTGATGCTGGGCATCAATGAGCTGGGATATGATGAGGGGCAGACCGTAAAGCGTTTTGAGGAGGAGGTCCTGAAATTACGGGAACTGCAGCCGGATGCGGAGATTGTGCTGGAGGCAAATCTGCATGTGACTACGGCCCGTTCGGAGCGGGATGAGATCTTCAATAATGACGGGATCAACAGGATCAATGAACAGATCCGGCAGATCGCGGAGAAATATGGCTTTGGCTATATCGATGTGAATGAAATTTATGATGATGACACAGGCGGGCTGAATCCGGAGTACACCCACGATGAGGTACATGTGCTGGGAAAATATTATCAGCAGTGGGCGGACTGGATCAGGGAAAACAGAATTTAAAATTTAAAAAATCTTTTTGAAACTTTTTGCGGCAGGTATTGGTCTAATGGGTACGAATTCGGAAAATGTTTTAAAAAGATTTTTTTATTGTTGTCAGGAATCAGTTTAGTGGCAGGAGGTTGTGATGAGAAGCGGGAAGGAAGAAGCGGTGAGGAAGGTTCTGCTGGAAAATTATGAGAGGTATTACAGGCTGGCATTTTCCTATGTGCACCAGGAAGCGGATGCCATGGATATTGTGCAGGAGGGAGCCTACAGGGCAATGCTGAAGGCGGATACTCTGCGGGATGAGGCGTTTGCGGGAACCTGGGTGTACCGGATTATGATCAATGAGGCAAAGGAATATTTGAGAAAGAGCAGGAGAGAGTCCGGGGAGATAGATGAGAATCTGATGGCGGCGGGAGAGCATTACAGGGATTTGGATCTGCATGATGCCATCGGGAGACTTGCGGAGCAGGAGAAAACGTTGATTATTCTGCGGTATTTTGAGGATAAGCAGCTCTCGGAGATTGCGGAGATTCTGGAGGAGAATCTAAGCACGATAAAGAGCAGGCTTTACAGGACGCTGGGAAAGCTGCGGGAGGAGTTATCAGTATCTGCGTAAGACGAAGGGAAGCCGGGGAAAGAGGTATATGGTATATGCGGCGGAAGCTGATACCTGAAGAAGAGTTCGGAACCGGCCGGCGGAAAAATCTGAAGTGAATCAATTTAAGAGGGATCGCGGGATACCTCAGAGATGGGAAGAAAGGCGGGATATCAGAATGAAGGAATACGGGAACATGGAGGAAAGGCTTTCGAGAGGAAGGGAAGATTATGAGAAGATTCCGGTGCCGGAGGAGATGAGGGCGAAACTGGAAGCCGGGATCGACAGGGCGTTGGCAGAAAAGGAGGAGATGAGGATGGCAGACAGGGAAAAGAGAATATCGGAGAACAGGAAGAAGCAAAATATGGGAAAAAAGAACAGAGGAAAAATAACCGGGTTCCGTATCGCGGCGGCTGTGGCGGCAGCGGCGGCATTGGTGGTGATCCTGCCCAATACGGGGGCGGATGTTGCCCACGCTATGGGTTCTATTCCGGTGGTGGGAAAACTGTTTCAGGCGGTGACCTTCCGGGATTATCAGTATGAGAGCGACCGGTTTGACGCCGATGTGGAAGTTCCCCAGATTGTGGTAGGGGAGTCGGAGAAAGAGGCGGAAGTACAGGAAGGGGCGGGAACAAAGCACAATGCGGCGGCGGATCAAAGCGGCGGACCGGTTTCCGGCGAATTACAGCAGACCGTGGAGCAGATTAACTTTGATATTGAAAAGGTGACGGACCAGCTTATCAACGAATTTCAGGAACTGGCGGATGCCGGGGAGGGCCATGGTTCTTTGGAAATTCATCATGAGATAGTGACGGATAATGAAGCGTATTTTACGCTGAAGCTTTTCATCTATCAGGGGGCGGGAAGCGGTTATCAGAGCTATAAATTATATACCGTTGATAAAAAGACCGGAAAGCAGGTGCAAATCGGGGATCTGTTTGCGGAGGGCAGTGATTACAACGGGGTACTCAGTGAAAATATCAGGGATCAGATGAGAGCGCAGATGGCGGAGGATGAGAATAAAGTCTACTGGGTGGATTGCGAGGATGTGCCGGAATGGAATTTTGAGAGACTGAAAGAGGACCAGAATTTCTACTTTGACGAGGCGGGAAATCTTGTGATCGTATTTGACGAGTATGAGGTGGCGCCCGGGTATATGGGAGCACTGGAATTTACGGTGGAAAGGGCTGTGTTTGAAGGGTTGTTGAAGTAAAAGGAAAGCTTCGGGGGAAGGATAAAACATTCTGTAAGTAAGATTATTTTATCCTTTTTCCCATTCAGTCAAAAGAAGCGGCGCCTCAGTTCAGCAGCAGGTACACGGAGGACGGCAAGGTGGAAATACTGAATAAAATAGATCTTTTCAGGAAAGAAATCAATGCGCTGCGCCCGATGGAAGGCTGCTTTGTATATAAAATTGAATAGCGTACATGCCAAAGGACATTTCATCTTTTATTCAGGTGGATGTCCTTTTTTCATACCCATTTTTAAGAGGAAGGAGATTCACATGGTTTCCTGGTATACATGTACGGCGGTTAGGCGCTTTTGGGCGTTTTTTTGGAAGGTTTCTAATTCTACACAAAGTAGTCGTTATAACATACATTTTGTGTAAATTTGAAAACAACTGTTTTTATTTTTACTCAAAATAGTTGTAAATACTAACATTTTGCTCTATAATAAAAACAAAGGCGGTGATAAAATGGATTTATATAAAGAGCTTGCGGCCATGCGCTGCTTTACGCGGGATGGACTTGCCAAACAGCTTGGCTCGGCCAGCGCGGCAGCCTGGCAGATACGAAAGTTTTTAGAAAAGGGGTATATTGAGCGTGTACGCCGTGATTTGTATGTGGTTATGAGTTTGGAAACCGGTCAGCCGATTCCAAACCGTTTCCAGATTGCCTCCAGTGTGGCGGAGGATGCGTACGTTTCCAATCATAGTGCATTTGAGTATTATGGATACGCAAATCAGGTGTTTTATGAGGTGTATGTGGCAACAGGAAAACGGGTACGGCCCTTTTCCTATGACGGGATTGATTATTGCCCGGTGAACCATCGGGGAATGGAAGGTGTTGTGGAAATGAGGAATGGCGTCCGCGTGACTTCCTTAGAACGGACAGTAATTGATGGTGTTGTGGATTTTGAAAAAATTGGCGGACTTGAAGAATTGCTACGCTGTTTGCTGCTCATTCCATCTCTTTCGCCGGATCATCTGCTTTCTTCCCTGGATTTATATCATTGCGGAAAACTTTATCAAAAAACCGGATATATCCTTGAAATGTTTCAAGAGGATTTTGGGCTGCCGGATTACTTTTTTGATGAATGTGAGAAACGTTTGCCGGACAGTAAAACATATTTCAGCGCCCAAAAGGATGGATTTGTGTTTCATAAGCGGTGGCGGCTTTTTGCGCCGGAAAATTTAAGGGTAGTGATTGATAAGGGGGCAAATGACTATGATGCAATATGACCGGATTACAATTGGACGGCAGGCGAAAGAGCTTGGGTTTGTACGTGATACTTTAGAAAAAGTATGCCGGCTTGCGGATGTTTTGGCTTTCATGGAAAAAGACCCGCTGTTGTCAGACAGTCTTGCGCTCAAAGGCGGAACAGCGATCAACCTTACGATTTTTGACCTGCCCCGGCTTTCGGTGGATATAGACCTTGATTTTTCAAAAGAGGTTGAACATGAGGCTATGCTGGAGGAAAGAAAAAAGATTACAGAACATATCCGGAAATACATGGCTGCGGCAGGTTATCAGCTTAGCATCAAATCAAAACAGTATCATGCGATGGACTCTTTTGTTTATGAAAATGTGAATGCCGGAGGAATGAAGGATAATCTAAAAATCGAGATCAATTATATGCTTCGCGCACATGTCCTTTCTGTGTTAAGAAGGCGGGTAAACCTACCCTGGCAGAAAGAACCTCTTACTGTATTAAGTATTGATCCCCTTGAAATTTTTGGCGCTAAGATCGTGGCGCTTTTAAGCCGAACCGCAGCCAGGGATTTATATGATATTTTCAATCTGCAAAAATACAGATTGTTTGACGAAGGCGAAGAACCGCTGTTACGCAAATGCGTTGTATTTTACAGCGCTATTGCGGCAGAGAAAGCGCCGGAATGTTTTTCTTTCAATCATATCGTACAGCTTGCCCCGCAGAGGATTAAAACAGATTTGATTCCGGTTCTGCGTCGTGGGGAATATTTTGATCTGGAACTTGCACAGAAAAAGATGATGGAATATTTGAAAAGTTTTCTGTTTCCGGAGAACAGCAGAGAACTTGAATTCTGGCAGTCATTTAATAATCAGGAGTACCGGCCTGATCTGCTGTTTTCTGATGATGAATTTCTGAATAGAGTCAAACGGCATCCTATGGCGCTTTGGAAATGTGGTGGCAGAGAAAAATGGTCCAAAGAATTAAAAATACATAAAACCATAAAAGAACTGTCTGATACGGCAGCTACTTTTTGAATGCGCACAGGGATGACGGGGGTTTCGTGGAATTTATTGTGGAACGGGAGTTTGAGTCCCAGAAAGAGATGCTGCGGTTGCTCCGGATCCCGTTCCCCGAGGAGGGGCAAGACCATTCATAGGCAGCGGAGGGCTTCGCGCAATGATTTTGCGAAGCAGGTATAAGATGGACTGACAGATTTATTGTTCCGGGAGGAGACGCCTATGCAGCAGAGCAGATTATTTCAAATTGTATATTACCTGCTTGAGAAAGGACAGGCCACCGCACCGGAACTGGCAGAGATGTTTGAGGTGTCGGTGCGGACGATCTACAGGGATCTGGACGTCCTGAGCGGAGCAGGTATTCCTGTTTATGCGGAAGCCGGCAGAAACGGCGGTATCCGCCTGATGCATGATTTTGTTCTGGACAAGGCGGTGCTGTCGCAGGAGGAAAAACAGGAAATTTTAACGGCGCTGCAGAGCATCAATGTGACGCGGAATATTAGTGAAAGCCCGACGCTGCAGAAACTTTCTGCCATGTTCCGGATGGGCTCGGAGAACTGGCTTTTAGTGGATTTTTCCAGATGGGGAAATGAGGAATCCGATAAGGAAAAATTTGAACGGTTAAAGTCGGCGGTGATCCATCGCAGGGCGGTTAAAATTGACTATGCGGGTTCCGGCGGGGAAGTCCGCAGCAGAATCGTGCATCCGTATAAACTTGTATACAAGGCGAAGGCGTGGTATTTGTACGGATTTTGCACCGTGAGGCAGGAAATGCGGACATTCAAACTGAACCGTATCTTGGAGACGGAGATTTTGAGGGAGGAATTTCAGCGCCGGGACCTGCCGGATGTACCGGGAGCTTCTGACGGAGAATATCCTGAGATTACACTTCGCTTTCCGGGGGAGATGGCATACCGCGTCTATGATGAGTTTGATAAAACCAGGGTACAAAAGCAGGAGAACGGGGATCTGGTCGTCTGTGTGAGGATGCCGGAAGATGCGTGGCTGACGGGATTTCTTTTGTCTTTTGGGACACAGGTGGATATATTGTCTCCGGCACATTTGAGGGAGAAGGTAGCAAAACAGGCAAAACTAATTTACGAAAAAAATAAAACCTGACGCAGGATGTCAGGGTATATGTGATATCTTTATAAAAGAAAGTTTACATTTACCCAAAAAGGAGAGAAAACATGGGCAGACCGGCGACAAAAACGGATTTGATCAGTGCGGCAGGCACAAACTATGAAAAACTGAATGCTTTTATTTCAGGACTGACGGAGAAGGAATTAACGACCGATTTTGATTTTTCAGGGGATGAAAAGAAAAAGGAGGCGCATTGGGGGAGGGATAAAAATCTCCGGGATATTTATATTCATTTGTATGAGTGGCACCAGCTTTTGTTAAACTGGGTGCGCGCAAACCAAAGCGGGGAAACAAAGCCCTTTATTCCGCTGCCCTATAACTGGAAAACTTACGGAAAGCTGAATGAATTTTTCCTGAAGAAGCATCAGAATACGCCTTTAGAGGACGCGAGACATATGTTTCAGGAATCTCACGCAGAGATTATGGAACTGGCTGAGTGCTTTTCCAATGAAGAACTGTTCTCGAAGGGAGTTTATAAATGGGTGGGAGGGAGCACCCTTGGCTCCTATTTTGTCAGTGTTACGGCGAGTCATTATGAATGGGCGGTAAAGAAGCTGAAAGGGCACAGAAAAAACTGCGCCCGGGGCTAAAGGAACTCTTTTCTTATATTGCGCGTGAAACTGATCCAGGTAATCGTAAAATAAACCAGATAGATTCCCAGAAACAGAGCAATGCTCTTTAAAAGAAAGGAGTAGGACAAAACCGGCATGCCGGTCATCATGACAAATTGTTTTCCGGCGAACAGTACCATTTTGCCGCTGATCAAAACAGCCAGCAGTGCGGGGCAGAGGTAATATGCCGAGAGCTGCCTGAAAATCAGAGCGCGAAGGCTGCTTTCCTTTAATCCAAGTTTTCTGAGTACGTCATAGCGGTACTTATATTTTGCGGAATCACTGAGCTGCTGTACGGATAATACGGTCACTGCCACGCATAAAAACACAAGGCTGATATAAAACAGCGGGATTGTGACGGAGGCGAGCATATAGGCGATGGATGCCTTCAGATTGTCTTTCACCGCATTGACGGCGGAAAAAACGATCACTGTGTCGGAGCCATGCCCTCTGTTGCCGTCGAGGGCGGGGTTCGTGTTTCGGAAGGCTGTCATTTGTGAATCCCTCAGAGTATCCAGTTCTTCCCGCAAACGCGGAGGAGCCGTGCCCTTAATATCCAGGGCAAGTTCCGAATAGTAGGGATACATATGCGCAAGCGCTTTGTCGGGGACAATGATCAGATAGTCGCTGCCGTTATGTCCGTCCTGAGAGAAAGGTTCCGCGTAGATGCCGGCGCAGGTAAGAAGCGGTGCGCCCTTTGTGGGATGTTCGGCAAGCATCAGATCATCACCGATATGCTGCACATCCTGTGAAAGCCTCTCTTTGATCTGCACGGCATATTCGCCGTCAGAAAGTTCTATTTCTTTATATCCAAGCATACGCCGCAGGTGATTGTAATCGGAGAGCCCCATGTAAGTATCATAGAGGCAGTAAATACTGTTGTTTTCCAGAAAATCGTTAATCTGAGCCGTATCAGGGCTGCCGTCGGGGTTTTGGTACATCGTCCCCCAGTTTGACAGATGCGTCAGCATCCAGGTGTTTACCTGATTGTTCCCATCGGTGTAGATACGGTAGGGAAATATTTCCAGAGGCTTTACTTTTTCTTTCAGAAACGTTATTTCCCTCTCAAAGGTATCCCCGGGATCAGGGCTGTAGAGCAGGATATCAAAGGGATATTTATGATCTAAAAGCAGCGCCTGCCAGCCTCCTAACATCAGGGCGAAGGAAGAGCCCATCAGCGCCAGCGTAAACAGTACGGTCAGCGTCCCCATGGTAAACTGCATGGTGCGGACTTTGGAGGTAAACTGCCGCAGGAGGAACAGGTTTGCCCTTTTGTAGATCAGGGAGCCCTTCTTTCTGATATAGCAGATGATAAAAGCCGAGAGTCCGGCATAAAACAGATAGATGGTAATGACCAGACCGGTCAAAAACAGGGCGACGGCTCCTGTGCCTCCATTTCCCAGAGAACCAAAGAGTGTCCAGAAGAGTAGGATAAACAGGACGGACAACGGCAGAAGGAGCCGCTTTGCCGGTTCAAATGTTTCTCTGATCTCTTCATTTTTTCGTCCGGCTTCCATCAGGCTGTGAATATTCATCTTTTTAAATTTCCGGCGGCAGCGGAACAGGGAAAGCAGATAGCAACTGCCAAAGCCAAGCAGTGTCATGAGAAGAGTGCCCGGATGAAAGGAAATATGGAGCCTGTAGGCCATTCCCGTCATGGAAAACAGTACGGCCATCAGAACCTGCTGAAGAAGGATGCCAAAGGGGATACCCGACAGCAGGGAAAGCGAGCCGAGCAGGATATTTTCCTGCAGATACAGTTTTGCCAGAGCGCTCTTTTTCATGCCAAGCAGGAGATAAATGCCAAATTCGCCGCTGCGTTTTTCCATCATAAAACGCACCATATAGCCGATCAGCCATGCGGTGACCAGTATGATAAATACGGTGGCAAGTGCCGTCATGACTTCCATCATGTCTTCGGCGTTCTGGTATTTTCTGAGTTCATTTTGAAAGAGCAGGCTGTTGAACGTATACATCAGGGCGCTGATCAGCGCCATGGTGAGAAGATAGATCAGGTAGTCTTTTGCGGAGCGTTTCATATTGCGGAATGCAAGTTTCATATACATGTCCGTTACCTCATTTCTTCTGAATTTTCCCCGGCTTTCCCGCCGGTGAAGGACAAAACGTCAAGAATTTCCTGTAAAAACCGTCGCCTTGGCTTTTCTCCCCGCAGCAGTTCGTGAAAAATCTTCCCGTCTCTTAAAAACAGAATACGGCTGCAATAGCTGGCGGAGAAGGCGTCGTGGGTTACCATGAAAATAGTGGTACCCAGGGTATCATTGAGGTTTGTGAAGGTTTCCAGCAGTGTCTGGGAAGAAAGGGAATCCAGGGCTCCCGTTGGTTCATCCGCCAGCAGGAGCTTCGGATTATTTGCCAGCGCTCTGGCACAGGCGCAGCGCTGCTTTTGGCCGCCGGAGGCCTGATAGGGAAATTTATCCCGAATCTCTTCGATCCCGAGAAGCTTTAACAGTTTTGCGACAGCTTCCCGTATATTTTTTCTGCTGCCGCCCCGGAGCGTGAGCGCCAGTGAAATATTTTCCTCTATGGTCAGCGTGTCGAGAAGATTGTAATCCTGAAAGACGAATCCCAGATTGTTTTTGCGAAATTCCGCCAGATCGTCTTCGGAAAGTTCCGTGATATCGGTATTTTCATAAAAGATATGTCCGGCGCTCACCCTGTCGATGGCGGCAAGGAGATGTAAGAGGGTAGTCTTTCCGGAACCGGAGGCCCCCATAACGCCGACAAACTCTCCCCGGCTTACGGAGAAGGAGAGACGGTCGATGGCTTTTGTGACCTGGGATGCGTTTCCGTAGTATTTATCGATATCGCATATTCTGATATAGTGTTCCATGGCGTACCTCATTTCTGATAATATAATTGGAATAAAACAGGATGATCCGGGAGTGCCGGGATATGATGATCATAGCACAGGCGGGAGAGTTCCGGTATGAGGATAGATGAATGTTATCTTACATTTTTGAAAGATTTGACAGGGCGGCAGCAAAATACGGACGCCCGCATTATACTCTGACAATATAACTGCTGACAGGAAAGGCAAGAAGTATTTTGGTTCCCTCTCCGTATTCCGATTGTACGGCAAGTGTGATACCAAGCCGGTCGCAGAGTTTTTTGCATAAATACAGCCCCATCCCCGTGGCTTTTTCATGGTCGCGTCCGTTGCTGCCGGTAAAACCCTTTTCAAAGATGCGGGGAAGATCCTCGGGGAGAATGCCGGTTCCGTTGTCCTCTATTGTCAGGACTATGGTATCTTCCCATTTTTTTGTATAAAAACGGATTATGGGAGCCTGGGAACGATATTTTACGCTGTTCAGGATGAGTTGGTTGATGATGAAAACGATCCATTTTTTGTCGGTGTAAACTTTTTCATGACAGGAGACTTCAGCCCGAATGTGGTTTTGAATTAATAACAGGCGTTCTTTTTCCAACGCTTCATACAGGGCTTCCTGCAGATCGGTTTCCCGGATCAGATAGTCCTTGTAGACGTCCTCGGACCGGGCGTGATAGAGCACCAAATCCACGCTGTTTTCAATTTTTCTGTTTTCCAGGCGGATGCTGCGGAGGGTTTCCTTTATGGAGGGAAGGGCTGTTATGGAGTCTTTTGCCGGCGTTTTTGCGTTTTCGCACAATAGATCAATGACGGAGACAGGGGTTTTGATTTCATGCACCCAGCTTTCCAGATATTCCCGGTATTCTTTCTGGGCATCTTCTAATAAGCGGATCTTTTCAATGACCGATTTGTTGGAGAGCCGCAGCATTTCCCGGTAGAGCTTATCTTCCAGATAAAAGGAATCCGGCAGCAGTTCCCCCAGCAGAAAACGTTCGTTTGTGTTTTCCAAAATCCGAAAGGCTTCCCTGAAAAATTTCCTTCTCTGCAAAAAAGTAAAAAGCAGCCATACGCCAAGTATTATCAGCCAGAAAATACGGATCAGCGCAATATTTGCGTCAGGGTATCCTGTGATATGTAAAAAGGCGGAAAGAATGCTCATACATACGAAGTGCAGAAGCAGAAGGAGACATTTGTCTCTGATAAAGGCGGATGGTTTCATATACGGTACCCTACTCCTCTCTTTGTCTCAATAAAATCGTTAAGCTGAACAGACCTTAACTTGTCCCTGAGCCTTGTGACATGGACGCTTAAGGTGTTGTCATCCAGAAAGATATGGTTTTCCCAGAGGTACTCGATCAGATCCTCCCGCGGGACAAAGGCGCCTGCGTGGGTAAACAGAAGGTGCAGGATCTTCATTTCGGTTTTTGTCAGTTCTGCGGTCTGCCCATTAAAATACAGACGGCAGGCGGCGGTATCGAGGGTTGCGTTTTTATGGGAAAACTGCGTAAGAGTCCGGCTTTCGGAAGCTTTTGCGGTACGCTTTAATACGGCGGCGATTCTGGCAAGTAACAGGGGAGGCCGGAGGGGTTTGGTGATATAATCGTCGGCTCCTTTTAACATGCCGGTCAGCTCGTCCATGGAATCGCTGCGGCAGGTCAGGAAAATAACCGGAATGTCCGTCTGTGTGCGGATACGGGTACAGATATCAAAGCCGGAGTGATCCCCAAGATTGATATCGAGCAGCACAAGATCCGCTTTTTCAGTGACCGCGGCCTGGGGGATCAGATCAAAAGCATCGGGCGCGATCACCTGATACAAGGCATTTTCCAACAGGATTTTCAGTTCGTCCCGAAGGCGCGGATCGTCCTCTGCAAGTAAAATTTTATAAGGCATAGTTTGTCTTTTTTGTCCTTTCGTAAACTGCGGCCGGACGGGAAGAAGATAAAAGGTTCCGATCCGACCTGCCTTGCGCCAATAAGGCGGAATCAGTTTATATACCGTATCTGCTGTGTATCGATGAGTTCATGGATGCACAGCGTTTTTCTGCACTTTTCCCGTCTTGTCATGCGGATCGCGGTGATCTGGTTATTGTTGTAGGTTTTATAATAGTAGATGCCCCTGGTGGTATTGATGCAGCAGGAGTAGGTGGTAAGGTCAAGAAGGCCTTCCTTAGTCAGCGTTGTCCCCTTTACGACCGATACGGAATCCAGTATATGAAAAAACTGAGTGACGGAACTTTCCTCATCGTCCTCGCAGACGGAGTTGAATTTGGTGAAGGATGCCCTTACAAAGCGGGAGGCGGGTGAGGTATCGCCGGGCAGACCGATAGCGCCCATGCCCATACCGTACTGCTGCAGGTCAAGTCTGGATGAAAATCTGTTTTTCGGACAGTCGGGTGTCAGGTTCATATAATTGTTGAGGTTCGCCAGATGAAACCCGAAGGGAGGATTGTTGGTCAGGATGCCCATGGGATTGTCATAGATTTTCAGCCCGTCCTGCATCTGTTCCACAATAATGCATTCGGTATCATCGCTGATCATCCAGTGAAGTTGTGCCACCGGCAGATCCGGTGTCAGTGGAATATCCGTGATATTCAGGTTCAGGAGAATATCACGGAGTTCCGCGATCGTAGCATAAAGCCCCAGAAAATACGGAATCAGTTCATAGGGGCATAGGTTGAATTTATCTTTATGTTCGGAACAGAAATGGGCATTTTTCGGAAAATACAGACCGGCCATGGAAAGCCCCTTCTCGTTGGTTGCTTCCGCATAGAGGGGATAGCTGTCTTTGATGGATGCCATGCCGATCATCGCATATTTCGTGCGGATCGCGGAACCGTTTTTCAGTTCAAACGGGTAGTTTCTCGGCGTAATAATCACTTTTTCGTTAAATCGGTATTCCAGGTCTAAATTCCGCCCGAAATAGTGGTCTTTTGTCTTAAAATCAATACAGGTACACATGATCGTTCCTTTCCGGATTTTGCAGCAGGGTGCATAGTACTGAATCAGGCTATTACTATTATATACGGATTTTCATAACAGTAACTATAAAAATTTTAGAAAATAAGAATTAATTTATGGTATAATGTTTGTCAGGGGGGCGGGAAGTTGAGCGATCTGAAAAAAATACCGGGAATAGGCGATAATATGGAGCGGCACCTGCGGAATATCGGAATCCACAGCATTGCGGATCTGAAAGGGAAAGATCCGGAGGTGCTGTACGAGATGGACAGCCTGTATAAAGGCTTTCAGGATGACAGGTGTGTTCTCTATGTGTTCCGCTGTGCGGTGTATTACGCGGAACATGAGCAGCATGAGCCCGAAAAATTGAAATGGTGGTATTGGAAAGATTAAGGGGAAGGATGAGAGCAGCAATTTTTTCATGGAAAAATACCGGAGACTTTGCTATACTGAGAAGAAGGATTTGGAGTGGAAAAAGAATTTATGATAGGATGGAGACAGAAAGGCCTGTCGGCGGTTGATATGGCTGAGTATAGATGACGGTACGGCGGATGAGAAGAAAGATCGGGATAAAAGGGGCGCTGTTTGCGGTTTTCTGTGCGGGGATGGTCTGTACAGGATGCGGCGGCGATCAGAAGGGTTCACATATAGACGAGGGCATGGCGGGGAGCTGCGCTATGAGGATGCGCTGGCCTGTTTTGATCAGGCGCTTGTGTCGGGGGAGGATAAAAGGCTGATCTTCCGGGGACAGGGGCTTGCGAACCTGGGGCTGACAAAGTATGAGGAGGCAGCGGCGGCACTGGAAAAATGTCTGTCATCCGGAAGCTGTATACCGGAGGATATAGACTATGATGTGAACTATTATCTCGCTGCTGCCTACTATAAAGCGGGGCGGCAGCAGGAGGCGAAGCAGGTATATGACGCGATTCTGGCGCTGAAACCGGGGGAGAGGGACGCCTATTTTATGCGGGGCATCGTGCAGATCAGGATGGGAAACTACGAACTGGCAAAGCCGGATTTTGACAAGGCGATATCACTTGCGCCAAATGATTATGACCAGCTTGTGGAAATTTATAAGGTGATGGACGAGACCGGCTATCAGGAGATGGGAGCGGCCTATCTGGAGAAGGCGATCAAAGAGGCGCCCAAGGATATGAGCAATTACGATAAGGGGCGGATTTATTTTTATTTGGAGGATTTCGAGTCGGCGCGGAATTATCTGGAGCAGGCGAGGGATGCGGGGGATGCCCAGGCGACCTATTATCTGGGCAAGACCTGGGAAAATCTCGGGGAGTACAACTACGCTGCCAGCGTGTATACTTCCTATCTCCAGGATCAGGGGGAGAGCGCCCTGATCTACAATCAGCTTGCGCTGTGTTATCTGCAGCTTGAGGACTATGAGGCGGCGCTCTCGGCGCTGCAGGCGGGACTAGCCCTGGAGGATACCGCCCTTCGGCAGACGCTGTCCTTCAATCAGATCGTGGTGTATGAGAAACAGGGGAACTTTAAGAAGGCGGCGGAACTGATGAGCACATATATGCAGGTCTATCCGGACGATGAGACGGCGGCGAGGGAATATGAGTTTCTGCGCTCGAGGTAAGATGGTTTGAACTTTTGTTTTGGATAAGGCGGTTAATGAATCAGTAAGAGAAAAGGGAGAGAAAAGATGATCAACAAACTGGTAAGTAAAATCAAAGAGACGGGAGCGCCCATCGTGGTAGGGCTTGATCCCATGTTAAGCTATATCCCGGAGCAGATTCTGGCGAAGGCTTTTTCCGAATACGGGGAGACACCGGAGGGGGCGGCGGAAGCCATCTGGCAGTTCAATAAGGAGATCGTGGATCATACCTGTGATCTGATTCCCGCCGTAAAGCCGCAGATCGCCATGTATGAGCAGTTTGGCGTGGCAGGGCTTCATGCCTTTGAGAAGACGGTGAAATATTGTAAGGAGAAAGATCTGGTAGTCATAGGGGATGTGAAAAGAGGAGATATTGGTTCCACTTCCGCTGCCTATGCGGCGGCGCATCTGGGGAAAGTGACGGTGGGAGCTAACAGGATATCGGCTTTTGATGAGGATTTTGCCACCGTGAATCCCTACCTTGGCTCGGATGGCATAAAGCCTTTTATTAAAGTATGTCAGGAGGAGAACAAAGGAATCTTTGTGCTGGTGAAAACCTCAAATCCCAGCAGCGGGGAATTTCAGGACAGGCTGATCGACGGCAGGCCGCTCTATGAGCATGTGGGCGAGAAGGTTGCCGAGTGGGGCGCGGAGCATATGGGCGATTCCTACAGCTATGTGGGCGCAGTGGTGGGAGCGACCTATCCCGAGATGGGGAAGATCCTCAGAAAAGTTATGCCGAAAGCTTATATTCTGGTGCCGGGGTACGGGGCACAGGGCGGAAAAGGAGCGGATCTTGTGCACTTCTTCAACGAGGACGGCCTGGGAGCCATTGTAAATTCTTCAAGGGGCATCATTGCCGCATGGCAGCAGGAGAAGTATGAGAAGTTCGGCGCGGAGCACTTCGGGGAGGCGTCCAGGGCGGCCGTGCTGGATATGAAAGCGGATATCGGGCAGGCACTTCAGAGCAGGTGAGGGCAGGTTTTACCCGGATACAGAGGGCGGAATAAAGATTGATATGTTACGGCCGGTAAAGTTATATGGAGAGCCAGCCGTATTTTCGGTTGACATTCTCGATATTCGAGAATATAATAAAGATAGATATCTCGATTATCGAGAATGGAGAGATAAAGGTTGTCTACGGATGAGGGAGGAGCAGGGCAATGCCGCGGATGAAATTTCAGACATTGACGGAGCAGATGTTCTACACATTGCTCTGCCTTAGAGAAGAGTGCTGCGGGATGGATATTCTGGACAGGGTGCCGGCTATGACAAAGGGCAGAGTGAATGTCGGTTCCGGTACGCTCTATACGCTGTTGGAACAGTTCCTGGATATGGACATGATCCGGGAGACGAAGGTGGAAGGCAGAAGGCGCAGTTATATCCTGACGAAGAAGGGGGAGGAGATGCTTGAGAAGGAATACGAGCGCATTCTGAGACAGGCGGCGGACTACCGCAGGATCTTCGGAGACGGTTTTTCGCAGAGCGCCGGTTATGGGACAGATGGGGAGGTGCGGAAATGAGAGATAAAAAAAGATGTATACCGGAGTTTTCGTTTTATGACAAGGCGGGCATCCGGAGGTATCTGGAAGAACAGGCGCAAAAGGGCTGGATGCTCGAGAAGATGTCCTTTGGCTGGGTATTTCGCAAAATTGAGCCGGGAAAGATTCATTTTTCGGTGACGTATTTCCCGGAGAAGTCCGTTTTTGAGGCGGAAGGCTCCGAGCGGCAGAGGATATTCTGGGATTTCTGTGAACATGCGGGCTGGAAGCTGGCGGCAACCAATGAGCAGATGCAGATTTTTTACAACGAGAATCCGGAGCCGGTGCCGATCGAGACGGATGTGGTGATGGAGGTGGAGAAGATTCACAAATCTGCAAAGAAAAGTTTTCTTATGACCTATGTTCTTTTGCTGATATCCATTTTACTGCAGGTGGGAATCAATCTGGACAGACTGCACAAAGATCCCCTTGGAACTTTGGCGGATAACTCGATCCTGTTTCTGACAGCCGGTTCGGCTTTGCTTGCGTTATATGTGCTCAGAGAGATCATCAGATATGTCTGCTGGTATCAAAAAGCAAAAAAGGCGGCGGAGACGGAGGGCAGGTTTGCCGCGGCAAAGGGTATCGGAAGGCTTTGGAGGAAAGTACCGTATTTTGCGGGGATTTGTATTATTCTGGGTATGGTTTTTCTGAGCAGCAGTCAGATCCTGCGCGTATTTTTGGTTGTTCTGGCGCTTGTTTTCCTGTATGTGGTTCTTGCCGGGAGTGTTTTGAGTTTTATGAAGCGGCGGGGGGGAGGTGCGGCGCTGAACCGGCTGACGTTTATCGGGCTCACAGTCCTGTTTTTTGGTGCACTTCTACATGTTATGTTTATGATGGCAGCCAAAGGGAATCTGATTTCGCCGAGAGAACCGGCACGGACCTATGAGTTTAACGGCAGGACCTATAAAGCGTATCAGGATGAACTGCCGCTGACAGTGGGGGATCTTTGGCGGGGTGAATATGATGATAAGTCCCGGAACTTCTATTCTTATGAACTGACGGAAAAAGAATCTCTGGTACTTGCCCGCATGGAGGCATGGCAGGTGCCGAGGCGGGATGCCGGGAACCTTCCCGGGATGAGATATACCGTCACAAAAATCAAAATCCCCTGTTTGTATGATGGGTGCCTTGGGGCTGTGAAAGAGAACTATTCGTATTCCCGGGAGTATAACGGGAAACCCACGTATTTTGAACTGCGCGAAGAAGATGCCGCTTTCCGGGGGGCGGATGAGGCATATCGGGTGTATTGGGATAACGAAGCGGAGAAGGAGTATGTGGTCTGCTATGGGGATGTGATCGTGGAAATAAACACGGAGTGGGAACTGACGGAGGAACAGATGGGGATCGTGGGAGAAAAGCTTGGCGGGAAATGAGAAAAGCAAAGGCCGGGACAGAACAAAAACTGTTGCTTACAGGCGTTAAGTATGGTAAAATTGTGGATGAATTTTAAGGGATAAAAGCTATGGCAATCCAGGTGGAAATACAAAGAAGAAGGAGAATGCCGGTATATGGAAAGATATAAAGAGGAATTTATCGAATTTATGGTGGACAGCGATGTGCTGAAGTTTGGAGATTTTGTCACAAAAAGCGGCAGAAAGACACCGTTTTTTGTCAACACGGGGTTTTACCGGACAGGGGCGCAGCTTCGGAAGCTCGGCGGTTATTATGCGAAAGCGATCCATGATAAATTCGGGCTTGATTTTGATGTGCTGTTCGGACCGGCATATAAGGGGATTCCCTTAAGTGTGGCGGCATCCATGGCGATTTCCGAGAAGTATGATAAAGATGTGAAATACTGTTCCAACAGAAAAGAGATCAAAGATCATGGAGATAAGGGTATCCTTTTGGGGAGTCCTCTCGGAGCCGGGGATAAGGTGCTGCTGATTGAGGACGTGACTACGGCAGGTACTTCTATCGAAGAGACGCTGCCGATTATCCGCGCCCAGGGCGATGTGCAGGTCTGCGGGCTGGTGGTCAGCGTGGACAGGATGGAGCGCGGCAAAGGAGAAAAGAGTGCCCTGACGGAGATTTCCGAGACGTATGGTTTTCCGACTGCGGCGATCGTGACGATGGCGGAAGTGGTGGAGCATCTGTATAATAAGCCATATAACGGGAAAGTTTATATTGATGATACACTGAAAACGGCGATAGATGCATATTATGCGCAGTATGGTGCGTAAAAACCCGAAACAGGAGGAGCAGGCATGGAAGAGAAAACATTTAAAACCTTAAACGGAACGGGGGCATTGAATATCGTTCTGGGTGTAGTTGGTATTGTGACAGGTGTGGCAGGAGGAGTGCTGCTGATTGTCAGCGGGGCAAAACTGCTTTCCAGAAAATCTAAAATGCTGTTTTAAGATGGACGGGTGCTTTCCGCGGGAAGTACCCTTTTCACATTCAGGGATCAGGGAGTATATCCGGTGACAAAAAATCATTATATTTTTACCAATAAGGAGCATCCTAAAAAATCAATTATGTCTACCATATTGGGGGTGCTTTCGGTGGCATCCCTTATACTGGCAATGTATTTGTCCTATATGGATAAGGGGGCGGAAAACATGCGTTATGGTTCGGCATGTTTTCTGGCTATGCTGTTTGCCTTTGTGGGGGTAGTGCTGGGGGTGCTCGGCAGGATGGAGAGGGATAAGTTTTATCTGTTTTCCTATGTCGGAATCGCGCTGAATCTGACGGCGATCGGGCTGGTGAGCCTGGTTTTGTATGCGGGGGCGCTTCTATAATAAGATGGGCGGAACTCGCCTGAGAGTTCGCGGGACTCATTTAGGTGTTTGTTTTATGATTTGTGAGATATCGGGAGGTATAACGAGTGCTGTTGTACAGGGAAGAGGAAAAAATTTATGCGGAGCGCCTGGAACTTGCGGAAGGGCGGATTTTAGAACTGTTAGAGGAACTTTCCGGGGAAGCGGAGGAGAGGAATGAGAAGGCGGGCGCAGCAGCGGCAGATTGCCGGAAGGCTCTCAGGAGGTATTTCGGGAGCCAGTTTTCGTTCTGTAATGTATGCTGTAAGTTAAATAAGTATATTCGTTCAGACGATGAGGCATCGGATTCACTGGAGGAGATGCGGGAGTTAAACCGAGGGCTGTATGAGGAGATGCTGCCTGAAAATTATGCCGCAGGCTGGCTGAATCCGGCCGTGTGTCAGGAGAAGCTGGGAGAGTACGGACAGCTTTTATGTGTGCTGGCGGCGGAGATGCGGGCGCAGATCGCAGCCTGTTATGAAAGGCGGGCGCAGGAACTGGTGATCCGGCAGGAACTTTTACTGGAAGTTTATGGCGCCTTTGAGAGAGCCTTTGAGGAAGGGGCGGAAGGTCCTAAGGCGGAAGAGATCCGGGAAATTCTGTACTGGTATGTCAGCGATTACTCGGAAGTGGTGATGGATAGGCGTGTGAGGAGCCAGGTAGATCCGGCGGAGGATTTTTGTACAAAGATTGTGATGGAGGCGGATTTATCGGATAACCGTTTTCTTTATGCCTATGGGGAATATGTGACAGAGCAGGAAGAAAAAATGGCGGACTATCTGAGGGGACTGCCCGAGGAAAAGATACGGTTGATCGCGGATACCTATACGGAAGGCTATCGGATGGGCTTTGTGCTGGGCAGAAAGGATCTGTCGAAGAAAAAGACCGTGAACATCCGTTATCATCTGGGATTTGAGCGGATTATCCGGGCGGCGGTGAAAAATTTTGAGAAGATGGGGCTGAAACCTGTCATATATCGTCAGGCCGTGAGTATTCTGGAAGGGAAGGGGATTCATCGGATCGGCGTTTACGGCGCAGCGCCCAATAAGCAGTTTGATTATGACCATAAAGAGGATATCGGTCTTGTTCTGGATAAAAAGCTGGTAAACCGGAAGCTGGAGCTGTTAAAAAGCAGTTTTGAGGAACATAAGGAATGGGCTTTTGTACACGCGGGACCGGCGGTGATGGAGATTTTCGGGGAGGCGGATTTTACACCGGAGAATAAGGAATGTGCCGTGAAGCTGACGGAGAAACAGCAGAAACTGTCTGTGGAATACGCGTCGGGAGCAGGACAGATCACCAATGCATATATCAAAGGGGAGGAGCGCAGCTTTACGATCATTGCCTTTCCGGTGCCGGATATCGGAGAGCGCTTTGAGGAAATTTTTGACGAGACGATCCGCTTAAATACGTTGGATTATAATCTTTACCGGGATATTCAGCAGAGGATCATCGATGCGCTGGATGAGGCGGAGTACTGTATCATCAAGGGAATGGGCAAAAACCGTACCAACATGAAGGTGATGCTCCATAAGCTGACGGACCGGGGCAGTCAGACGAACTTTGAAAACTGTGTGGCGGATGTCAATATCCCGGTGGGGGAAGTGTTCACATCGCCCCTTCTTGCGGGTACCGAAGGGACGCTTCATGTGACAAAAGTATTTTTGAATGAATTGCAGTATGAGAATCTGGAACTGACTTTCCGGGATGGTATGGTGACGGATTATACCTGTACCAATTTTGAGTCGGAAGCGGAAAATAGGAAGCTGGTCAGGGACACGGTGCTGTTTCATCATGATTCCCTGCCCCTCGGAGAGTTTGCGATCGGCACCAATACTACCGCTTATGTGGCGGCAAAGCGCCTGCGGATCGAGGATAAACTGCCGATTCTGATTGCGGAGAAGATGGGGCCCCATTTTGCGGTGGGAGATACCTGTTATTCCCATGCGGAGGATGTGGCGGTATATAACCCTGACGGCAAGGAGATCATTGCCAGGGATAACGAGAAATCTCTTGTCAGGAAGGAGCACCCGGAGCAGGCATATTTCAATTGTCACACGGATATCACGATTCCCTACGATGAACTGGGGGAGGTTTCCGCGGTCAGGGCGGATGGAAGCGTTGAGGTGATCATTGAGGAAGGACGGTTTGTACTGCCGGGCTGTGAGGCGCTGAACGAGCCGTTGCTTTCGGGGCGCTGATACGGGAGTACAGCGGCTGCACTTTAGGCGCCGGCGGAACGCCTGCAGGTTGAACAGCTGTTTTGCGTCAGGAATTTGTGCTAATAAATCAAAAAAGAAGTGCGGGAGGCACATCTCGGTTGTTTCTTGATTTTTCGCCTTCTGCAAAGGGCAAAAAGGGGCAGGTCGTCAGATTTGTCCATGATCCGGATGGACTTGTGGTGATTGCGGACAGTTTTGATGAGTATCTGGAGATGCTGATGGAATACGAATATGATTTTATAACAGAAGATATCGTGGAGGATTTCTGACGGAAATATATGTTTTATGGAATGAAAAATGACAACAGGAGAAGGGGCAATGAAAAACTGGAAATTAAGCAGAAAGATTACACTTGGGATTATGCTGAATGTTATATTATGTATGAGTCTGCTTTATATCACGGCAAATAAAACGCTGAACGGCATGATGGAGGAATCAGAGCGCAATCATATGGAGAGCATGCTGGCAGGGCAGACCGCGCTGATTGAAGAACATGTTATACGCCAGGAGGATATGCTGACTGCTTTCAGTAAGGCGCCGGTGGTCAGGGAGTTTTTAAAGGACGTGGATAATGCCGAAAAACAGGAGGCGGCACAGAAATATACGGAGTATTATTATGAAGGACTGACAAACTGGGAAGGGCTTTACATAGGAGAGTGAGATACCCATGTTATCGCACATTCCAATCCGAATGTTATCGGGGTTGTGACAAGAGAGGGAGAAGGGCTTAAGGCACTGCAGGATGAAATGACATCAAGGGGCGGCTGTATGATGCGGGCATTATTATTTCTCCGGCTTCCGGAAAACTGATATTGTCCATGTATTGTCCGGTTTTTGATACCGACGGCAAGACTATTTTGGGTTATGTCGGCGGCGGTCCTTTTGCGGAGGAGATGGAGGCACTTTTAAACGGACTGAAAAGAGAAAAGGATACGGAGCGCTACTATATGATCAATGTGGAGACCGGCATGTATATTTTCGCGGATGATCAGTCGCTGATCGCGACCGAGATTCAGGATGAAATGCTGCTGCAGGCTATCGGCCGGATAAAGGCCGGGGAGAGTGCGGGAGAGCTGGTCTATGAAGGAGCGGAAGAGAATTTTGTAGTAAGTTATCAATATATCGATGAACATGGCTGGGCGGTCATTTCTTATGACAGTGAGGATAATATTTACAGCACGGCAAGGGAGAATATGTTTATCCTGGGAGAGATCTGTACGGTGTTTGTGCTGATCATCAGTGTGCTCGCCTTTGTGATGATCCTGATCAGCATGAGACCTCTGCAGTATGTGGAGGAGGCTATTATCGGACTGAGCAATCTGAAACTGATGAAAAACAGGAAGCTGGAACCCTGGATCGGGAAGAGAAGTGAGATCGGAAAGATCGCGACGGCAATGGATTCCCTGTATGGGGCGCTGGAGGAGATCGTGGCAACGCTGACGGACTGCTCTTCTTCCTTAAGCGATTCCGCCGTGGCGATGCAGGATTCTTCCGATGTGCTGATTTCCTGTGTGGCGGATAATACGAAAGCGGCGACAACTTTTGCGCAGCATACGGAGCAGATCAATGAGAACGTGGCAAAGGTGGACCAGGAAGTGGGCGAGATCGCACAGGTCGTAGCAGAGGTAGAACAACAGATCAAACAGGGAAGCGTTCATGGGACGCAGCTTCTGAGTGAGGTTGAGCGGATGCAGCGTCTGGCGGACAATACCATGACAAGTACAAAACAGCAGATCGCGGACAATCAAAAAGCCATCGAGAAAGCGATGGAAGAGCTGCAGACACTGATGCGTATCGATGAGATGGCGGCGAAGATACTGAGCATTGCCAGCCAGACAAATCTGTTGTCCCTGAATGCTTCCATTGAGACGGCGAGAGCCGGGGAGGCAGGCAGAGGATTTGCGGTAGTAGCCGGGGAGATTGGTTCTCTTGCGGGCAATTCGTCCGAGGCGGCGGCACAGATTCAGGCAATATGCAATGAGACAAAAGACAATATCGAAAATGTACGGAAATGTTTCGATCAGGTCATCCTGTTTTTGCAGAATGACGTGCAGTCACGCTTTACGGAATTTGCGAATACGACACAGGACTACTATCAGTCCATTCAGGATATTCAGCATATTATCTCGGATGTCGCGGAAGCTTCCGGAATTTTTGCCGATACGGTACAAAACATCCAGTCTCAGATCAGGGAAGTATCGGATGTGCTGGGGGCAGAGAATATCAGCAGTGAAGATATGCTGGATAAGGCAAGGCAGACAGAGGAGACAACGGAGGCAATGACGGTGATCGTAGATCGGAATAAGGAGAATGCCAACGCGATCGGCGGCATCGTAAAGCGGTTTTCATAAGAACTTTTAGTGGCTAAGTGGGCAAAAATACTGCGATTTCAGGATTGTTTTCAGTTTTGATATTGCGCAGATCACGAATTTCGGCTACACTATATAGCGTGTCAGCAGGAAATCAAGCGCGAGAGAAACGAGCATTTGATTTCACCTGACACGATAATGACAAAATCGAAGAGCTGCGAAGCAGCGTCAGATGTGCTTGCACATCTGGATTTTGGAATAAAGAGTTAGCGTGTCAGCAGGAAATGGGGCGCGAGAGAAACGAGCATTTGATTTCACCTGACACGGCAGACAGATCACAGGAGGATAAGGAAATGGCACAGGTAGGAATTGTGATGGGCAGTGATTCGGATATGCCGGTGATGGCGAAAGCGGCGGATATTCTGGAGAAGTTTAACATCAGTTATGAGATGACGATCCTTTCGGCGCACAGGGAACCGGATGAGTTTTTTGCGTACGCAAAAGGGGCGGAGGCGAAAGGATTTAAAGTCATTATTGCAGGTGCGGGCATGGCGGCCCATTTGCCGGGCATGTGTGCGGCTATTTTTCCGATGCCGGTGATTGGGATCCCGATGCATACCACATCCCTGGGCGGCAGGGATTCCCTGTACTCCATCGTGCAGATGCCTTCCGGGATCCCGGTGGCCACAGTGGCCATAAACGGCGGCGCGAATGCGGGGCTTCTGGCGGCGAAAATTCTGGCTACCTCAAATGAGGCGCTTTTGCAGAAATTAAAGGATTACAGTGAAAATATGAAAAAGGAAGTGCAGGCGAAGGATCAGAAACTGCAGGAAGCGGGTTATAAAAATTACACGAAGTAGAACCTGATATGGTGGGATACGGAAGAATGTCTGTACATTGAAGTGAGAGGTTTGGGCAGACAGAAAAGTGAAACGGGAGAACAAATATGGATTACAAAAAGGCAGGCGTTGATATCGAGGCGGGCTATCAGTCCGTAGAACTGATGAAACAGTATGTGAAAAGGACCATGCGTCCGGAAGCCCTGGGAGGGCTTGGCGGTTTTTCGGGCGCTTTTTCCCTGGAGCGTTTGAAAGAAATGGAAAAACCGACACTTGTGTCAGGAACGGACGGCGTGGGAACAAAGCTAAAGCTGGCGTTTGTGCTTGACAGGCATGATACGATAGGTATCGACTGTGTGGCCATGTGCGTCAACGATATCGCCTGTGCAGGCGGGGAACCGTTATTTTTTCTGGACTATATTGCCTGCGGGAAAAATTTTCCGGAGAAGATTGCATCTATTGTGAAAGGTGTGGCGGAGGGCTGTGTGCAGTCGGAGGCCGCGCTGATCGGCGGGGAGACGGCGGAGCATCCGGATCTGATGCCGGAAGAGGAATATGATCTGGCGGGCTTTGCGGTGGGGATCGTGGACGAGAAGGATATGATCACCGGTGCGGATATCGTCCCGGGAGATGTGCTTATCGGCATGGCCAGTTCCGGGGTGCATTCCAACGGATTTTCCCTTGTCAGAAAAGTGTTTGAAATGACGAAGGAAAGCCTGAATACTCACTATGATGAGCTGGGAACCACCTTGGGCGAGGCGCTGCTTGCACCTACCAGGATCTATGTGAAGGCGTTAAAGGCTGTGAAGGCGGCGGGCGTGCGCGTCAAAGGCTGCAGCCATATTACCGGCGGCGGTTTTTATGAGAATATACCAAGAATGCTGCCGGAAGGTGTCTGCGCTGTGGTCAGAAAAGACAGTTATGAAATACCGCCGATTTTCAGATTATTGCAGGAAAAAGGTGGCATAGAAGAGAAAATGATGTATAATACCTACAATATGGGGCTTGGCATGGTGGTGGCGGTGGCGGCGGCGGATGTGGAACGGACGCTTGCGGCGCTGAGGGAAGCCGGTGAGAAGGCCTGTGTTGTGGGCAGTGTGGAAGCGGGAGAAAAAGGAGTGCGGTTATGTTGACAGAACAGAATGCCGGCTGCTTCAGGGTGTTGGTCTGCGTTTCCGGCGGAGGTACAAATCTGCAGGCGATCCTTGATGCAAAGGCGGCAGGCAGGTTGGAGAATGCGGAGATTGTCCGCGTGATCAGCAATAAGGCGGGGGCCTTTGCGTTAGAGAGGGCTTCAAAGGCGGGAATAGAGGGAGTCTGTGTCTCCCCGAAGGATTTTCCGGACAGGGCGGCGTTCCACAGCGCTTTTCTGGCAGCGGTGGATGAGGCGAAGCCTGATCTGATCGTGCTGGCAGGGTTTCTGGTGGTTTTGCCGGAAGAGATGATCTCCCGCTACAGAAATCGGATCATCAACATCCACCCGTCTCTGATCCCGTCCTTTTGCGGCACCGGTTACTATGGACTGAAGGTACATGAGGCGGTTCTGGCCAGAGGTGCTAAAATAACAGGTGCTACGGTTCATTTTGTGGATGAGGGGACAGACACCGGGCCCATTATCATGCAGAAAGCCGTTGTGGTACAGGAAAAGGATACGCCGGAGGTGTTACAGCGCCGCGTCATGGAAGAAGCGGAGTGGATCCTTCTACCGCAGGTTATCGAACTCATTGCTGCGGGACGGGTGAAAGTGGAGGACGGCAGGGTATCAGTTATGTAGAGAAAGGCGTTCGGTAGTCTGACAGATATTATTTTTACAATAAAAATAACCAGGAGAGAAGACATATGAATATTTTGATAGTCGGCAGCGGCGGCCGCGAACACGCCATCGCGATGAGCGTTTCCAGAAGCCCTGTGGCAAAGAGAATTTACTGCGCGCCGGGAAATGCGGGAATTTCCGAAGTGGCGCAGTGTGTGCCCATCGGCGCAATGGAGTTTGAAAAACTGGTATCCTTTGCGAAGGAGAAGGAGATCGATCTGGTGATCGTGGGGATGGACGATCCTCTGGTGGGCGGTCTTGTGGATGAATTTGAGGCGGCGGGGATCCGCGCTTTCGGCCCCAGGAAAAATGCAGCGATTTTAGAGGGCAGCAAAGCTTTCTCCAAGGAACTGATGAAAAAGTACAGAATCCCAACGGCGGCGTATGAGACCTTTGACGATGCAAAGAAAGCGCTTGTCTATCTGGAGACAGTTTCCTATCCGATCGTGTTAAAGGCGGACGGCCTGGCGCTTGGAAAAGGCGTACTGATCTGCAATACGAAAGAGGAGGCTGTGGAGGGCGTAAGGACTATCATGGAAGATAAAAAGTTCGGAGACGCCGGGAACTGTATGGTGATTGAGGAATTTATGACCGGCAGGGAGGTCTCGGTCCTTTCTTTCGTGGATGGAAAGACGATAAAGATCATGTCCTCGGCACAGGATCACAAACGGGCAGGGGACGGCGATACGGGCCTTAACACCGGCGGTATGGGGACCTTTTCTCCCAGTCCCTTCTATACGGAAGAAATCGATGAATACTGTAAAAAGTATATTTATCAGGCGACCGTCGACGCGATGGCGAAGGAAGGAAGGCCTTTCCAGGGGGTAATTTTCTTCGGGCTGATGTTGACGGAGCAAGGGCCGAAGGTTCTGGAATATAATGCCAGATTTGGCGATCCGGAAGCGCAGGTAGTTCTGCCAAGGATGAAAAACGATATAATAGAAGTGATGGAAGCCTGCATAGACGGGAAACTGGAGGGGATTGATCTGGAGTTTGAGGATAATGCGGCGGTCTGCGTTGTACTTGCTTCCGACGGTTATCCGCTTCATTATGAAAAAGGGCTTCCGATCTTTGGACTGGAACACTTTAAAAAGGATCCGGATTCCCCGGATGGGGGGTATTACTGTTTCCATGCGGGAACAAAATTTGATGAAAACGGGAATCCTGTCACAAATGGCGGCAGAGTGCTGGGAATTACGGCAAAAGGCTCCGATTTAAAGCAGGCGAGAGAAAACGCATATAAGGCGACCGAATGGGTGCAGTTTGAAAATAAGTATATGCGGAACGATATCGGTAATGCTATATTACAGGATAAAATATAAGAAAAGCGGGAGAGGACTTACATGAACGGGAAAAAGTTAGTGAGAGGTACTATTTTGACAGCCCTGTGTATGGCGGCACTGCTGTATGGAAACGGCATGACGGGCAAAGCCTTCTGGGTGGAAGTCAAGAGCAATGAAACGAGAGTCCGCAACGAGGCGAGCACCGAAAGCGAAGTGATGACTGCAGTGAATGCGGGGGACAAACTGAATGTGTTCAGTGAGGTGCAGGATGGCGCGGGAAATACATGGTATCTGGTGGCCGTCAATAATGCATCAGGTTATGTCCGCTCGGATACCGTACAGGAGACATCCGAGCCTGTGGCGGAAGTGGTGGCGGCAACAACGGAACAGCCTGTTGCCACAGATCAGCCTGCTGCCACAGATCAGCCGGCAGAACCTGTCTCGTCGTCTGCGGTGACCTCCATGGCCTCTCAGGCAGCCACGATCAAGAAGGATGATGTCAATGTGCGTTCCGAGGCATCTACAAACGGCAGTGTGGTGGCAAAGCTGGCAAACGGTGCGGCCGTGACGCTGACGGGCAGCACTACCGACGGCAGTGGAAACACCTGGTATCAGGTGAACTTTATCAATAACGGTTCCAATGTAACAGGCTTTATCAGATCGGATTTTGTGGAGCCCGGCGAGGTGATGGAACCTCAGGCACCGGCGGAGGAGACACCGGCGGAAGGAGAGGATCCGGGACTGGCCGATATGTACGGCGATATGCCTGCGGAAGGGGAAACCGCTAATAATGACTATGAGTTGTTTTTTGAGCCGGATGCGGAAGGGGTGGACTGCTGGTACATCCATGACAATGTTGCGCAGAAGAGATACAAACTGGAACAGCTTATGAAAGCGGATGAAATGAATGCCAGCAATATCGCAATCAAAGATAAGGAGATCAGCCGTATGAGGATCGTCCTGATCGTTCTTGCGGTGCTTTTGGTGATAGCGCTTGCGGCTGCTGCGATCTTTGGCTTTAAATATCATGATCTGAAAGATGATGATGATGACGACGAGGATGACGATGACGAGGAGGATTATCGCGCAGCATCTGCCGCCAGAAGACGGGAGAGAGCCGAGGCGGAACCGGCAGTCAGAAGAAGAGAAACAGCCCGCGGTGAGGAGCGAGGCGCAAGGGGAGCCGTGCGCAGATCTGACGCGGGAGCATACGGAAGGACAGCCGGTACGCAGAGAAGACCGGAGAGGGAAGAAGTCAGAACTGCCAGACCGGGACGGACAAGAACAGAGGGAGAGATGCCAAAGAGGCAGCCTTCCGCAGCAGCGCCCAGAACCAGAACCGCGGAGCCGATGAAACAGGTCAGAAGAACACCTGCGCCTTCCGCTCAGGAACCGGTGCGCAAGAGTACCAGATCGGACGTGGAATGGAAATCTAAAAATTTTCTGGCGGGAGATGAGGACGGCCTGGACTTCTCCTTTATCGACGGTGATGATGAAGATTAAGGAGAAAAGCTGAGCCGGCGGGAGGATCTCTTCGATACGGCGGGATGAGCAGAGAAACCCAGGCGTTTACCATAGTAAAATGGAGGAGCATCATGCAGTCACCATATACGGAAAAAGCAAAATCAGTGTTACAGAAGGCGGCGAAGGCAGCGCGGAAATCAGGACAGGGTTATATCGGAACGGAACATATTCTGCTCGGACTTTACAGAGAAGAAAACAGCGTGGCATCCAGAGTGCTGGCAGAGAACGGGTTGGACGAGAGCAGGCTGTTACAGCTGATCCAGGACTATATTGTGCCGGAAGTGAACGTTGTGATCAAGGAACGGGAAGGTTATTCCCCCAAGGCAAAGATCCTGTTAGAAGAAGCGGGCAGACAGGCGGAGCGGTTTGGCTCTGATTTAGTGGGAACAGAGCACCTTCTGCTTGCCATGATCAAAGAGAGCGACAATGTGGCGGTACGGCTTATGACGACCATGGGTATGTCGGCGCAGAAAGTCTATGCGGATACGCTGTATGCCATCGGGGAGGATCCCAATTTATATAAGACAGATCTGATGAAGGCGAAAGGACAGTCCAAAAAGAAGGGCTCTATGTTAGAACAGTACAGCAGAGATCTGACGGCTCTTGCAAAGGAAGGAAAGTTAGATCCGGTGGTGGGCAGAGAGACTGAGATTAAACGGATGATCCAGATCATCAGCCGCCGTACGAAAAATAATCCCTGCCTGATCGGGGAGCCGGGTGTCGGTAAGACTGCCGTGGTGGAAGGGTTAGCGCAGCGTATCATATCGGGAAACGTGCCCTTTACCGTGCAGGATAAACGTGTGCTGGTACTGGATCTGTCAGGCATGGTGGCGGGCAGCAAGTACCGGGGCGAGTTTGAGGAGAGAATCAAGAAAGTCATAGCGGAAGTCATAGCAAGCGGCAATGTGATTCTGTTTCTGGATGAGCTGCATACGTTGATCGGGGCAGGCGGCGCAGAGGGCGCCATCGACGCTTCCAATATTCTGAAACCTTCTCTTGCTAGGGGGGAGATCCAGCTGATCGGAGCTACAACGATAGAGGAGTACCGGAAATATGTGGAGCGGGATGCGGCTCTGGAGAGACGGTTCCAGCCGGTGACCGTGGAGGAACCTACGGAGGAGGAAGCCATTGCCATTTTGGAAGGCATCGTTTCCAGATACGAGGAACATCACCGGGTAACCATCACTCCGGAGGCAATCAGCGCGGCGGTGGCACTGTCGGGCCGTGCGCTTATCCAGCCGCTATATCAACGACAGAAGACTGCCGGATAAGGCCATCGATCTGATTGATGAGGCATCCTCGGCGGCCAGGCTGAAAATCATGAAGACGCCGGAGAAGCTCTATGAGCTGGAGGCGCAGATCAAGGAGTTAGATATCAAAATCGAGCGGTCCATCCGCTTTGAGGTGTATCTGCAGGCCAGTGAACAGAAAAAAGAACAGGATGAGCTGGTGAAAAAGTATAACCGCCTGAAAGAGAAGGTGGAGAGAGAGCGGATGGAGAAGAGTTACGTGGTGACGGAGGAAGACATCGCTGCGGTGACTTCCATGTGGACAAAGATCCCACTGCAGAAGTTAGAGGAAAAAGAGAGCGAAAAGCTGTTAAAACTGGAATCCATTCTGCATAAGCGGGTGATCGGCCAGGAGGAGGCGGTGACGGCTGTCTCCAGAGCCATGCGCAGAGGAAGAGTGGGACTGCAGGATCCAAACAGGCCCATTGCGTCGTTTCTGTTTCTCGGCCCCACCGGCGTGGGGAAGACGGAACTCAGCAAAGCCCTTGCGGAAGCCATGTTCGGATCGGAAAATTCTCTGATCCGGGTGGATATGTCGGAATATATGGAAGGTCATTCGGTGTCCAAGATGATCGGTTCTCCACCGGGCTATGTGGGATTTGACGAGGGCGGCCAGCTCAGCGAGAAAGTGCGCAGAAACCCCTATTCCGTGGTGCTGTTTGACGAGATCGAGAAGGCTCATCCGGATGTGTTTAATATTTTGCTGCAGGTACTGGACGACGGGCATATCACGGATTCCAGGGGGCGGAAAGTGAGCTTCAAAAATACGATCCTGATCATGACTTCCAACGTGGGGGCAAAGCGGATCGTGGAACCGAAAAATCTGGGCTTTTCTTCCAGAAGTTCCAAAGAACAGGATTATGAGACCATGAAGAAAAACGTCATGGAGGAAGTGAAAAAGCTCTTTAAACCGGAGTTCATCAACCGGGTGGATGAGATTATGGTATTCCAGCAGCTGGACAAAGACAATATGCGGGAAATTGTGACACTGTTGTCAGAGAATCTGATTAAACGTTCCAGAAAGCAGATGGATATTAAGTTAAAGATCACACCGGCCCTGAAGAATCATCTGGTGGATAAATATACGGACTTAAAGATGGGGGCAAGGCCCCTGAGGCGTGCGATCCAGACTGTGGTGGAGGATGCGCTGGCGGAGGAAATCCTGGCGGACAGAGTAAAGAGCGGCGATACGGTGTCGGCCGGATGGAAAGAGGGGAAGGTAACGTTCACAGTGCGAAGCTGAAGCTTCGCACAGGAGAAAAAATATGGCAAAAGGTAAACAGACCACCGTGTTTTTCTGTCAGGAATGCGGGTATGAGTCCAGCAAGTGGCTGGGGCAGTGCCCCGGCTGCAAACAGTGGAATACTTTTGTGGAAGAGAATATACGGCCGGCATCGGTGTCTGGCATGGGAGGCGGAAAGGCCTCTTTTTCCCGTGTAAAAAAGCCGGTGATGCTGCGGGAAATTGAGACAGACGGCGAGGAGCGGTTTGGGACTCATATGGAGGAACTGGACAGAGTGTTAGGGGGCGGTATCGTAAAAGGCTCCCTGGTGCTTGTGGGCGGGGATCCAGGCATCGGGAAATCCACGCTGCTTTTGCAGGTCTGCCGTTATCTGGCGGGAGACGGGAGAAAGATCCTATACATATCAGGGGAGGAATCTCTGCAGCAGATCAAACTGCGGGCGGAGCGGTTAGGAGATTTTTCGGATCAGCTTACGCTGTTTTGTGAGACCAATCTGGATATGGTGGAGGAAGCGGTAAAGAGAAGCGCTCCCGCCATGGTGGTGATCGATTCCATTCAGACCATGTACTGTGAGCAGATCAGTTCGGCGCCGGGCAGCGTATCCCAGGTCAGGGAGACCTGCGGGCGGCTTCTGCAGTTAGCCAAGGGATTTGATATTTCGATTTTTCTGGTGGGGCATGTGACGAAAGAGGGCACGGTGGCAGGCCCCAGGGTGTTGGAGCATATGGTGGATACGGTGCTCTATTTTGAGGGGGACAGATACGCTTCCTACCGGATTTTGCGCAGCGTGAAAAACCGGTTCGGTTCCACCAATGAGATCGGTGTATTTGAGATGCGCCAGGACGGGCTGGCGGAGGTGAAAAATCCCTCAGAATTTATGCTGGCAGGCAGGCCTGCGGGAGCAAGCGGCTCGGTGGTGGTCTGCTCGAGCCAGGGCAGCAGACCTGTGATGCTGGAAATACAGGCTCTTGTGTGCCGGACGAATTTCGGTTTTCCCAAAAGACAGGCCACCGGGACCGATTTTAATCGGATCAATCTGCTGATGGCGGTGCTGGAAAAGCGGCTGCAGATGCAGATCGGAGACTGCGATGCCTATGTGAACGTGGCGGGGGGCATCAAAGTGCAGGAGCCGGCTATGGATCTGGGGATCGTGATGGCCATCGCGTCCAGTTTCAGGAACAGGGTTATTGCGGAGGACGTAGTGGTCTTCGGCGAGGTGGGCTTAAGCGGGGAAGTGCGTGCTGTGAGTATGGCGCAGTCGCGGGTGCAGGAGGCGAAGAAGCTGGGATTTTCCACGGTGATCCTGCCGGAGAGCAATGTGACCGCCTGTTCTGAGATCAGGGGGATCAGACTGTGCGGCGTGCGGAATGTGCAGGAGGCCATTGAGATTGTTTAGGGATGTTTGTTTGCCGGACGCCGGTCAGGAAATTAAATGCTCCGTCGCCATGCTCTCGCTCCGTAAAAAGCGTAGCGGACACTAAGCTCGAAAATACCTCGCTAAGTGCC
>OFEY01000459.1_pt1 | contig 35432 bp, 35 predicted proteins | sample 1521251 | NCBI WGS metagenome assembly OFEY01 (sample SAMEA3504100, study PRJEB24116) | mouse gut metagenome | biome: mouse gut; feature: mouse-associated habitat; material: faeces | place: Denmark | collected 2011
CTTTTAATTTGAAGAATTTACCGGTAATTAGGAGTGGGTAAAGTTACGAATAACAACAAAGGCAAGCCGAAAGTTGCGATTGATTACAGCACTTTATTTGTCCGTATGGTAAAGAAATACAACAAGCACCACATGGACAACCCTTTGCCACATATCACACCGCATACGCTACGCCATACGTTCTGCACAAGACTGGCAAGCAAAAACATGAACCCGAAAGATTTACAGTATATCATGGGACATTCAAACATCAGTATCACAATGAACTGGTACGCTCATGCGTCCATAGATACCGCAAAATCAGAGGTTCAGCGTCTAATTGCATAGAAGTATTTACCACGATTTTAACCACGATTGACAGAGAAAATATAAGAAGATAAGCCTAGATATGTGAGGTTTACCACAAAAGCAAAATGCCCGTAGAGCCTATAAAATAAGGCTTTGCGGACATTTAAGAAGATATAAAAAGATAGTCAAAAAGACATATATAATTTCAAATAATTCCGAAGCTTTTTTCGTAATTTCCTTCCGGTTTTTATTTACCAGCGCGCCTGCAGTAATCACATTGTCCATCAAACTCATATTTTCCAAAAGATAAATCTGTTGAAAAACAAAACCACAATTTTTCCTCCGAAACACTGCAAGCTGATCAAAAATATCCTGAGATCTGTCTTTGGTGGTAAAACTTTTCTTTAAATTTTTTGCTGATATAATTGCTTCTTTTTTCTTTTTCACTCTTGCACCCCTTTATAGATTTGAAGTATAGATAACCAGTTCACTTTTCATACCATTTAATTCAATTCTGTTATCAGAATCCTCATCTGCAAAACATGTGGTTTTCTGCCCGTCCTTTTCATAGGAAATACTTGTTTTGATTCCCTTTGCCTGGGCAGCAAATGCGGCTTTTTCCGGCAAACGAATTCTTGATGTTGCGGAAACCTGATTAATTTCTACTGATCCGTTCAAAGAATTACAGATAATATTCATATCCAGATTACAGTTTATTTCCACAACCCCAATTACTCCATCCAAAATCATATTTTTTGTTTTTGTATCAAGTTCAATTTTTTCACATTCCAAAGAACGTATTTCAATATTTTCAGCATTGACGGACAGCTCAATCTTGCCAATGTATTTATTTGGAAGCTGTACAAATATTGTAAGTGCCCCTTTTGCATCCGCCTCTGTTATTCCATTTTTTCTTCTAATATCCAAATCAATACGGTTTTTAATGTCATCAATTTTAAGCTTAAAATCATTCTGCAATGTTGATAAGGTATTAGAAGCCAACCGAACCCGCACCTTTTCTCCTTCATATCCTGACATAATCAGTGCATTGGCGCCTCCCAGTTTCATATCAAACCGCTTGGAAAAATCAATATCATATTCTGTAACACTTTCAAATAAGTAATCTTTGGACTGTGTAATATTTTTTTCATTAGACAAAAGCTCATCAATTGAAACATGAAACAATGTGGAAACAGCCATAATATTTTCAATATCCGGAATTCCTGCATTTGTTTCCCACTTTGTAATTGCCTGTCTGGACACTCCCAGTTTTTCTGCCAGTTTTTCCTGTGACATTCCTGCCTGTCTGCGGACCTCTTTTAATTTTTCACCAAATGTCATTCTTACCTCCATCCCGAAGCGTTTTGTGCTGAGGGAGGCGAGCGAAATGTCAGATTTCGCTCTGCCATCACGGAATTTGTAACGCTTCGGCACAAATTCCTGGCTGAATAAATTGCTATCAAGCAATTTATTCAGCCTTATCCTCCTGTTTTTCATTTAACTGAACTTGCTAATTCACATAATAGAAAAATGCACTTTCCATAACAAGAAAGTGCAGATTACATAAATAATATTTTTGCTACTTTACGTGGCATTTATGATTTTTACGCGCTTTGTACCGCTTCTATCTGACAAATGGAGTCAAAAAACGCATCTACCACTACCGGATCAAAATGTGTGCCGGATTCTTCCCTGATAATGCTATATGCTTTCTCAACCGGCATGGCGTTTTTATAGCATCTCTTCGATACCAGCGCATCAAATACATCAGCTACCGCCATAATCCTTGCACATAAAGGAATAGCTTCTCCTGCAATTTGATCAGGATAACCTTTTCCATTCCACCACTCATGATGGTATGCCGCCATATCTATTGCAATATTTAAGTAAGAAGATTCCCCCAATTGCTGTTTGGCCCGCAGCAAAAGATCTCTCCCCTCCGCCGCATGGCTTTTCATGATTTCAAACTCTTCCTCTGTCAGTCTTCCCGGTTTATTCAGTATAAGATCTGAAACATGAATTTTTCCAATATCATGAAGGGGCGCCGCAACGATCATGTCCGCCATGTACTGGTCTGTCAAAATATCCGGGAATGCTCCCTGCTTTCTTAATGTTTTTGCAATGGCTTCCACATACCTGGCAGTGCGTCTTATATGACCGCCTGTGTTGCCATCTCTGCTTTCCACAATATCCGCCATTGTGGTAATAATATTAAACTGCATATCCGATACCTGCTCATGATAATAAGATCGTTTATTTCCCTGCACAATCAGCACAATAATTGTAATTGTCAGTATAAAAGCAGTAATTCCCATAATGCACATATTTAATGCATATTGGCTGGTAAAAATTTTCTCTTTTGTATCTTCTACATTGGCAACCGCCATATTGGAAAAAATCAGCATCAAAATACCAACCACACAAAGCAGCCACCGCTCCCAATTATGTAAATGCCGGTGGTTCATTTCTTTTTGAAAAAAATTCCGCCAGCTTTTGCCTTTTATATAAAACAATATCAATAAAAAAGCTGTCAATCCCATTATGGCAAAGCTATATAATTGTTTTCCCTCCGCTGACAGAATCAATAAACGTACAGGTAATATTAAAATTGGAACAAGCAGCCCATCTATAATTCCAGGAATTGGAACACATAAAAGAAATCCTCGCAGCCTGTGCGTTTTCCTTGCAAGGCTGATATTTACTCCCACTGTAAGCAAAACGAGCAGTGTTGCGTAATCTTTACCAGAAAAAATATAAACCAGAATAATAAGAAACAGACTGGCCAGATAAAAGAGCCTCTGTTTTTTTAATTCCAGGTCATTTTCAAGAAATACATACTTTTTAATCAAAAAGGCACCTGCATATACAATAAAAATTTCCAAAATATCATTGACAGCATTCATCATTTGTCCACACCCTTTCTGCGCAAGCTATATAATTATACCTGAACTTTTTCTTTATTACCAGAAACTTTTCGTTGCAATACAGTTTTCCGCAGCAATTCAGCCATAAGATTGTAATAAATGTATGTAGGGCTTACGTTCAGAGCAGTATTAGCATGAACGAACTGCTGTTTCTATGTTATAGTAATAATCGAGGTAGCTTTCGTGCGGAAGATAAGACGGTATATAATCAGTTTCATAATTGTATTATCCATGCTGATTTCCGGAATGTGTTTTGATAATTACAAAGCAGATTCCTTTTTAGATTACATGCCCTTTTCATCTCCTGCAGCCAGCATTTCTTCCTGCAGCACTGATGCGGCAGACAGTGCAATCTGCACCACAGAAATGCTTGGCATCCATAATATTTCCTATGTACAACCGGCTACCAGACAAAGCTCTGGTTTAAGGAAAGATATCAAAGCATCCTTTGAGTTTTTATGTGAAAAAGCACAGTCTCATTTAAATTCTAATTTTCTTATGGCAGCAGGCATTATGCAGTTTCCCAAGTTATACTTTCAGGCTGTCGTCTCAAATTATATCCACAATACAGATAGTAAAAAAGAATGGCATAGCTACTCTTATTGCCTATGAATCCATAGGCTTATTTGCGTACCCAGATTTTAGCAATTATTAAAATATGTTTTATTTTATGGAGGTAATGTTATGTTATTTTACAATATTTTAATACTTTTGATTGGTATTGTCGGTGCAATTGTAGGCATCGGCTCTACACTGGCCATCATTGTTGCCCTTTTTGGAACATAGGTTATCATACTTTCCCGAATTTCAACTATTTATCTAAAAAGCTGCCGCATAAACCGCGGCAGCTTTACATTCCAGGCTTTTTATTAACTTAACTTTTATAATCTCTTAAGCAATTCTTCCCACTGTGCCTCATAGCCGGGCTTTCCAAGAAGTGCAAACATATTCTTCTTATAGCTTTCCACACCGGGCTGATTGAAAGGATTTACGCCAAGCAAGTATCCGCTGACGCCGCATGCAAACTCAAAGAAGTAGAATAACTGCCCCAGGTAAAATTCACTCACTTCAGGTACCTTAACCATCAGGTTGGGAACCTGTCCGTCTGTATGAGCAAGAATAGTTCCATTCATGGCGCTCTTGTTTACGAAATCAACGCTCTTGCCTGCCAGGTAATTAAGCCCATCAAGATCAACAGCTTCTTCCTTGAGAATAATCTCTTCTCTGCTGGTTTCAATATTGATTACCGTTTCAAACATATTTCTTGAACCATCCTGAATGAACTGTCCCATAGAATGCAGATCAGTGGTCAAATCCACGCTGGCAGGGAAAATACCCTTTTGATCCTTGCCCTCGCTCTCTCCGTAAAGCTGCTTCCACCATTCGGAAACATAATGAACACTGGGTTCATAATTTGCAAGAATTTCAATGCATTTCCCTTTTCTTAAAAGAATATTCCGAAGTGCAGCATATTTCAGCGCATCATTTTCTTCAAAAGAAGCTTCCAGAGCGGCCTTACGTCCTGCCTGAGCGCCTTCCATAAGTTTATCAATATCTGCTCCGCTAACAGCAATAGGAAGTAAGCCAACAGCAGTAAGAACGGAAAAACGTCCGCCTACATCATCCGGAACTACGAAGCTTTCATAGCCTTCTTCCTTAGCAAGATTTTTTAAAGAGCCTCTTGCCTTATCTGTTGTAGCATAAATTCTCTTTGCCGCTTCTTCTTTTCCATATTTATTTTCCATCATTTCCTTAAACACACGGAATGCAATTGCAGGCTCTGTAGTAGTGCCTGACTTACTGATCATATTAATGGAAAAATCCCTGTCTCCAATTACATCCATTAAATGTTTAATATAAGTGGAGCTGATAGAATTTCCTACAAAATATATTTCAGGAGTTTTTCTAATTTCCTTACTTACTGTGTTATAAAAACTGTGTCTTAAAAATTCAATGGCCGCTCTTGCTCCAAGATAAGAACCGCCAATTCCAATTACCAGCAAAACCTCTGAATCGCTTTGGATTTTGGCTGCTGCCTTTTTAATTCTGTCAAATTCTTCCTTGTCGTAATTCACAGGAAGGTCAATCCATCCAAGGAAATCATTACCTGCACCTGTTTTGGAAACCAGTAATTCTTTTGCATCCAAAGCCAGCTTCTTCATGGATTCAACTTCCTGATCCTGAATAAAGGAAGCTGCTTTGGAGTAATCAAATGTTACTTTGTTCATAATGTACACTCCTTTTTATTAAAATAATATTTTTATCACATTAACCAATTTTTAGTGTAACAAATAGATACGCCTTTTTCAAGAACTTTGCTTAAACAGTTCCACTAAATACAGCAGTTAGTCCCCTATATAGTATTCTTCCAGCGTCATATTTCCATCCAGAAAACTATAAAACTCTTCATCAAATTCATAATCCTTATCTTCATATTCTTTAGCAAGCTCTTTCGCTTCGTCTATCCTGCCATTTGCCACAAGTGCAACTATGTAAGTATCCACAACATAATTACCTTCATCATATAATTCATAGGCTTTTAAAGCAAAATCAAGCCCTTTTTCCAGATTGCCCTCCACCAGCTCCAGTGTGGCATAAGACCGCATTACAGAATAATCTTCTTTGTTCACCGCATAAATTTCCTCAAGCACCTGCCTTGCCTTATCAAGATCTCCCCGTCTGCGGTAATAGGTTGCAATCTGCGCCTGTGCATCAAAATAATAAGGATTAATCTCAATACACTCTTTTAAACAATTGATTCTCGCCTCTTCATCTGCTTCCATACCTCCCAAACAGTAATAAACAAGTGCCTGATCATAATTTTTGCTTCCAATGTACATTGACATGGCTTCACAATATTCTTCCATAGCCTCATAGGGATCCCCATCTTCACCAATGTTTTCATACACTTGCGCCACAAGTTCATCACTTAAATCACAAGTATCATAATAGATATTCAGTTTATCCACATATCCAATCACTTTTCGATACTGCTTGTCAGAAATATCCTTTTCAGCAATGTACTGATTAATGGTATAGGATGCATAATCATAATAAGCATACTGCATGGCAATATCTGTAAGTCTAAAGGCTGTATTAATATCCTCCGGATCTTCCTCCAATGCAGTAAGTAATGCATTCAGCTCCGTCAGAATGTACCCTTCTTTTGCTGTAAACTCTGTAGACTCCTGCCTATCTTCCTGCTCAGTATCCGGCATAGATTCTTTCGATTCTGAAACACTTTCAAGATCAGTTTCAACTTCCTTAATGTGCTGCTTTTTTAATGTGTTTACGGCTAATATGGCGCCAAATGTACAAATGCATACCACCAGTGCACCGGCTCCTATACAAAGCATCCGCCTCTTTTGCTTTTTTATCAGCTCTTCCCTGCATTCTTTGCACAATACGGATTTAGAATCTTCACTTCGGTCTATGGCTCTTCGTTTACACTTTTGGCAAAGACTCTGCCCCATACTTTCAAATGAATCACCTGTATATCCTGCCCACCACTCATAATCTTTATTTTCCACCTTAACCTCCATTTCAGAACGTAAATTTGTTTTAAAGGATTACAACATATTTATATTATAAGCTGCTCTCTCACCGCCTATAAACTTCCCTCTTGTTCTGGCACATACCAAATGCCCATGCCCAATTTCCCTCACAGGAATGCGGACCGGAACCGCCACGTCCATAAGATGCATGCCAATCAGTGTATCTCCAATATCCATACCTGCCTGCGCACTAATATGCTCTACAGCTGCCGGATTGAATAACCTTTTATAAGCAGTAGTTCCAAAGGAACCTCCTGCCTTTGGCTGGGGAACCACATTTACAATAGAAAGTCGCTCTCTTTTGGCAAGCTCTTTTTCAATAATTAATACTCTGTTTAAATGCTCACAGCATTGTGCCGCCAGATAAAGCTTGTTTTCTAATACCACCTGATAAATACCTTCAAACACTGCCTCTGCTGTTTCCAAACTGGAAGAGGTGCCGATTCTTTCTCCCACCACTTCACTGGAAGAACACCCTACAACCAAAATATCGCCTTCCGATAAATGTGCCTGTTCAAGCAGCAGCCTGACTGCCTGTTCTGCCTGCTTATTTATTTCCTTTAAAAATTCCTTTTCCATGCAATATTCCTTTCTAAATTTTAACAGTTTTTCCTACCGATATAAAGAATATCCTAAAACTTCCCTCCCAAAACCGTTTTCTGCCAATGACTTCGCCGCATCAAAAGGATATTCCTTTACCTGAATTCTCTTTTTGTTCTTAAAAATCTGTCCTTTCTTGTATTCCTTCACAAACAATTTTATTGCTTCTCCTAAATATTTTTCCTCAAAAACCCGAAGCGTTTTTCCCTGTTTTTCAAAAACTGCAACAGGCTTTCCTCCTTTGAGAGCCACCACTGAACCCGAAATATTAAGGAAGCTTTTACCCTCCTTGTGGGGAAGAAGCTTTCCCCATATCTGCATGGGATCAGATCCATTTAACCAGACCATATCACTCCCTACATTAGACAAAGCAGCAGTTACCCCTCCAAAATCCTTTCCTCTGATAAATTGTGCTCCAGACAATCCTTCCACAAAATATCCCCTTCTCACCTGTCCCGTATATTCCTGAATCCTCAAAACAGACAACGCTTCCTGCCAGGACAGACCATATGCAGCAGAACTTTCCCGACAAAGAATCAAATACCTGTCAAAGCACCTCTCTATTTGCTCCTGTATCGTGAAAGACCGAAGCGGCCGCACCAAATCCCACCGTCCTGCCTGCAGCGCCTTCACACGGGCTCCCACTCTCACTCTGGCAGCAGATTTTTTTATTTTCTCCTGCCCAAGCCACTGCCTTACCGGTACAAAGCTGTCTGCACATACAATCCCTTTCTCCATAAGAGCTAAAAGGGTGTCATAAGGCGACTCTCCCTCCAAAATTCCGTTTAATGCCTGCATAAAACTGGCCCCTCGTCTGGATAATGCCTGTGCCAGCAGTTTTTCCTTTTCCGAAAGACTTTCCCAATCAATTTCCGGTTCTGATTCCCAATTGATTTCATCCGTACGGTCAAAACGGATTTTTCCGCCTTCCTCCATATGCCAAAAATACTCTCCGGCAGATAAAAATGCGTCCAGCTGACTTTCCCTGTAATTTTTTACTCTGGAAGGAAAAAGCACTTCCTCCCATATAGCTGCCGGAAAAGCTGTTCCTGCAAAAGAAGATACCGTCATCTTTAAACATTCTTCGGATGGCGCAGAACGCTGCATGCGGGAAGAAAGCAGTACCGCATAAGCCTGCGGCGGACAGGTGAAAATTTCCTCTCTGCGGTTTTTTAATGTTTTATTTCTGGCACGTTTATATAATTGGGCATGATAGTAAACAATAACCTTTTCTTTATCAAAAGATTCCTCCTGGGAAACAATTTCTCCATTTCCACATAATGTTTTAAGCAGTTCCAGGGCCTTTTCTTCCTGCCAGTTGTAGCGAAGCGCCACCTGACGCACACTTGCTCCGCCCCGGTATCTTAACATACGCCGGACAATGGAACACGCTTCTTCCTTGTTTTCTTCCTCCAGTGCTGCATGGTAGGCCGCTTCCTGCTCTGCTGCAATCCAAAGCCCCTGCTCCAGATATAGGACACGTCCTTCTTTACTTAAATTTTCAAGCCACTCTACCGGAATATCCAAATCTCCGGCTGCAAGATCTCCCTCCGTCATTAAAAGAGAATGAAGCTGCTTTTCATCTGTCGGAAGCTTTTCTCTTTTTTGAACCTGAGAAAGCTCCAGGGCTCCCGGCCTTACCAGTTCTTCCTGCCTTAACGCATCTGCTACCGCAGTGTGGATGCCTTGCGGAGTAGGTGCATAATCATACATAACGGCTGCCTCCTGGCTCCATTGCAAAGGCAGAGACATTGGAGAAGGCGTCTTGGTATAAATCTCACGCACTAAGATTTCTCCGGATCTGATTTTTTCAAGCAGCTCCCGTACTCCTGCCCCATCCCAGATCTGCTCCATGCACTCTCTTTTTGTCTCTCTGATTAAAGGATGGTTTTTTTCCCTTATCACCTGATCCAGCATTTCCGCACTCCGAAGCCGCTGCATCCAAAGAGGCTGCCTTCCATTTCCTTTTGCACCCATCATAAGCGCTCTTCCGCAGTTATAACGAAATGCCATGCTAAAAACAGAGGTGGAAGGAAGCATGGCAGCCAAAACTGCTTCAGAAGTTTCAGGATCAATTCTGCCAAGCAGTCCTTCCGGCATTACCTGATCCCCATAAGAATACAGTAAAAACCCATCCTCCTCATCTACGCTGCCTACATTCATTTTCAGTTCTCTTTCCGCCTCCTGTGCTGCAAGCAATGCCAGCGGTGCATTAATCCGCCTTCCAAAAACAGAATGTATCATAAGCTGGCTATTGCCGGACTGATCCCGAAAGTGTTCCGCCAAAATAGTTTTATCATCAGGCAGACCGCCTGTAGCAGCAATCTGCCTCTTTAAATATCCTTCCGAAAGCAATGCCGCAGATTCGTCCAGTCCCAGTCCGGCAAGAGCATCCCTTAATTTTCCCTCCTCCTCTGCCTTAGAAAGTTCACGTGATATTCTTCCAAAACAAATTCCTGTTTCCTTATTTCGTCCTTTCAGCTCACCCTTCCAGAAAGGAAGCCTCGCTCCCTCCACCGGTGCCTGTGTAACCGTCACAGTATCTCTTCCAATATCAACTACCTTCCATGCAAAAGCACCTAAAATAAACCGATCCCCTTTTTGCGTCTCATAGACAAATTCCTCATCTGCCTCTCCTACCTTTACCCCTTCCTGCGTGCGAACCGTGTAAAGCCCCTTGTCAGGAATTGTTCCTCCTGCTGAAATGGCCAGCATTCTGCTGTAGCCATCCCCTTCTACCTTTTCATGAATTCTGTCGTACAAAATTCTGGGACGAACCGGAACATCCCTTTTATGTTCATAATCTCCTGCCAGCATTTGAAGTACTTCTTTTACCTCTTCCTTCGTCACCTCAGAAAAAGACCATGCTCTTTGCAGAATTTTCATTACATCATTCACTTCATAACTTTTAAATGCCGCCATTGAAACCAAATGCTGTGCCAGCACATCAAAACATCCTTTAGGAGGATTCATCAATTCCACTTTTCCTTCTCTGGCAAGCTGCGCAGTCATGCCGCTTAAAATACACTCCGCCGCTGTTCTTGGAAACAAATACATTACACTGGTACGTGACGGATTATGTCCTGCCCGCCCTAGTCTCTGCATAGTTCCGGAAATGGTGCGGGGACACCCTACCTGCAGCACCTGATCAATTTCTCCCACGTCAATTCCCAGTTCCATAGAAGAAGTGGCGCATAAAAGCCGAAGCCTTCCTTCCCTTAAGGACTGCTCCACCTCCTGACGCTGCTCCTTGGAAAGGCTTCCATGATGCACCCTTGCAAAATCCTCCCCACCAATTAAGTTTACATAATATGCCAATTTTTCCGCATACCGCCTTCCCTCCACAAAGGCAATTACGCTTTGATTTCCCTGGCAATACCGGTACACCAGCTCTGAAAGTTCCTGCCACACCGGATCTTTTCTTCTTTTACTGCTATTCACATAAGAGCCTAAAATCTGAAGCTGTATCTTTTTTTCCATAGAAGGTGCGGCAATTGCAACTGTCTCAGGAGCCAGATACCGGGCTGCTGCAGACAGTGGAGAAATGGTTGCCGATAACCCTATTCTCTGCAATGGCCTGCTGCATAAAATATCCAGCCTTGCCAGGGACAGCATCAAATGAGCGCCCCGTTTCGTATCAATCAATGCGTGAAGCTCATCTATGATTACCGCTTTCGCTGTACACAGCACATTCTGCCCTGTTTTACTGGTCAGCATCAAATATAAGGATTCCGGTGTAATAATCAGAATATGCGGAGGTTTTTTCACCATCTGCCTTCTCTCGTACTGGGTAGTGTCTCCGGTGCGGATTGCCACTGAGACCAGTTCTTCCCCGCCAATCCCTTTGAGAGGTTTTCTTAGGTTCTCCCTGATATCTGCCGCCAGGGATTTTAAGGGAGATATATAAATTAACTGAAGCTCCTGCTTTAATGCACCTTCGGAAGATATTTTTTTCAGTCTGTCCAAAAACACCAGAAAAGCAGAAAGAGTTTTTCCCGTTCCGGTAGGCGCCGATACCAGCACATGAGTGCCGGCGGCAATTGCCGGCCATGCTTCCTTCTGCACCGGAGTTGGCTCTCCTAATGTTTCTTTAAACCATCTTTTTGTATTTTCATCAAAAAGCTGTAAACAATCTTTCATTATCTTTCCCTTAAATAAAAATGTATGTTGTCAGGTATACCATTTTAAAACTGCCGGAACATTCTCCGGCAGTCTTATTTTACTTGAACATAAGGATGCCCCATAAAGCTATCCGTTATTTTCCAATTTCCAAATATATTTATTCCGTCTGAAATAGAGACATACTCCTATTCCTGCAAAAGCAATTACAAAAAATAAAAATGCAGCACCTGAACCTTTTCCTCCACCAAACATTTTCACCAGAATACTTTCAGCGTCTCTCCCCTTCATAATCGGTTCAAAAACCTGATCCACCAGAAAACCACCTAAAAAATATCCGATAGGTATTGTGAAAAACTGAAGGGAATTTCTCACAGAGTATACTCTTCCCTGCATTTGTTCCGGTACATGCAGCCGCATGACTGCGTCCAGATTAGTGCTCATTATTGGAATTGCAATCCAGCCAAGAAATCCGCCGATGCACCAGATAAAAGGCGTCCTTCCAAATGCCAAAAGGAAGTTTTCCGTACTCATGGAAAATAGCAGACAGTTGCAAATTACGCGTATCCGGCTTTTTGGTTCTTTTATGAAAAAAGCCAAAATGCTTCCTGTAAATGTGGATATTCCAATCACTGCATTTACCAGTCCCAACACCTTTTCACTGCCACCGTTTCTTGATAACATCATGGCAGGAAATGCCGCGTCATAAATAGATGCCACCAGATTAATTGCCGCCAGAAATAAAATAAGATTAAAAATTCCCCATTCCTTTTTCAGATAAGTAATCCCTTTTTTAGCAGAAAGCCAAAGAGGTTCTCTCTTTTCTTCCTTTTCCCTGCTTTCCGGAATTTGTATGAAAAAGGCTAATGTCAAAAAAGCGGCTCCAAAGGTAAATAAATCAAATATTATCACTGCGCCCATTCCTGCAATTCCCATAACCGCAGTGGCTATAATCGGCGTTAAAATGGAATTTAATGAACTTGCAAAATAACGCAGTCCTCCTACCTTCTGATAGTACTTTTTTGGAAGCACTCTTGTTACCGCCACCTCAGACGCTGGCTGCTGAACGGTATTCATCAGTCCGTTTACTCCATTAATCAGGTACAAATGCCATATCTGTAACTGATCACTTTGTAATAGTATCAGCATAATCACAGTGGTCAGCGCTGCTATGGTATCGCATACAAGCATGGTAATTTTCTTATTCCATTTGTCACTTAAGGCACCGGCAAAAATGCTGAGCAGCACATAAGGCGCGTAGGAACTCACCATTAAAAATGCGGTCATAAGGGCGGAACCCTTCTGCGTATAAGACCAGATCACCAGTGCATAACTTGTCATTGCACTGCCAAGCCCGGAAAAGGACTGGGTAATCCAAAGCAGGAAAAATAGTTTCATTTCTTTTAATGTATTTTTATTTGTTTTCATAGACTTTGCTCCTTATCAAAATTATTTTTGAAATTTGCAAAGTCTTAGAGCAATTGTTCTACTCCATGCAATTCTGCCCTAAAAGACTTTGCATGGAGCTGTTGCAATGCATAACATCATAGTTAATCTCCTTTATAAATTAAAACTTTTTCCGTCATATATTCTTTTATATTATACGCTATGGAACATCACTCACACAATTAGTTTTTTAAAGATAATACTTCAACAAGCGTTCTTTTACGATCATTTAACTTTTCTTTTCCAAGGTCCCTTCCCATAAAATCTTACCGAAAGCACCGTAGCTATGGACCAGCCAATGGGCCATGCACACCAGATTCCTATATAGCCAACCTGCGGTGCAAGCACCTTTGCCAGCACCACCCGCAGAATAAGATCTGTAAACGTTGCTATCATGAAGTTTTTCATAAGGCCGCCACCCCTTAAAATGCCGTCTGCAACCAGTTTTACTGATACGACAAAGTAAAAGGGTGCTACGATATATAGGAACTCTGTTCCGGATGCCAAAGCAAGCTCCGTAGGCTCATTCATAAAGAAATTCACAAGGATTCTGCCTGCTGCTAAATACAAGACTACAATGGGAATGGAAATCATCCAGACCATTTTCACTCCTGCCTTAAATCCATCCTTCACCCTGGACATAATTCCTGCACCGATATTTTGTGCCGCATAATTGGAGACTCCGTTTGCAAGAGTGGTAAAAGACGTGATAACCAGATTATTTAATTTAATGGCAGCAGAATACCCTGCAATCACTCCGGGGCCGAAACCATTTATTACACTTTGAATCACTATATTTCCAATTGATATAAAGCTCTGTTGCAAAATACTTGGAATTGCAATGACCACAATCTTTTTAAACACATCAAAAGAAAAAATCGGAATTTTTTCTTCCACATGGATTCCGGCAAGCCTTTTTAACACTACCACAACAGCCAATGCACAACTAATGCCCTGACATAAAAAGGTTGCCCATGCCACACCTGCCACTCCCATATGAAATCCGGAGACAAACCAGATATCTACAAGAATGTTGGAGGTAGAAGAAACCGCCAGAAAAATAAATGGCGTCTTGGAGTCTCCCAGCGCAGAAAAAATTCCCGTTGCAATGTTATAAAAAAACAAAAAGGGAAGGCCCCACACATAAATATCCAGGTAAAGCTTTGAATCATCAAAAATTTCCGTGGGCGTGTGAATCAGCCCAAGAAGATAATCACAACACAACATTCCAAACAGCATCAAAACAGCACATAAAACTGCGCTGGATACAAAAGTGGTATATACGGCAGCCTTCATATCTTTATACTTTTTTGCACCAAAAAACTGGGAAACCACTACGGAGCAGCCGATATTGCACCCAAAAGCAAATGCAATAAATATCAGCGTGATCTCATAGCTGTTTCCCACTGCTGCCAACGCGTTTTCACCAACAAATTTCCCTGCCACCAGACTGTCCGCAATATTGTATAACTGCTGAAAAACAATGCTTCCAAATAAAGGCAGACAAAACTTCCATAGCACCGTTTCCGGTTTTCCTATTGTAAGATCTTTGTTCATCCTCATCATCTCCATTTGCTTTTTTTAGCATTATACCCTGATTGCAACAACATGTAAAATACATCTTTTTTAATTCTGCATTTTAACCTGCTCCTGTTTTACAGCCTGGTACCTGACAAGCTCACTACCCTCCAAATCTTCTTTGTGCATATCAACCCCGGTAATTTGATGATTGTTGTAAGAAGTATAATAATAAATTCCCCTGCTGGCATTACAGCACGAAGTATAAATAGTGATTTCATATTTTCCATTTTCAAGTTCACAGCATCCTCTCTGTTGATCCACAGAATTTAGGATATGAAAAAATTGACTGATGCTTTCTTCTTCTCCCTCTCCTGAGACAGAATTCATTTTTACAAATGCTGCTCTTACAAATCTTGACTGGGATGACAAATCTCCGGGAAGCCCTATTGCTCCCATTCCCCGTCCATACTCTTTCAGACAAAGCTCCTTTGCAAATCGGTTTTCCGGTGGTCTGGCAGATAAATTCATATAGTTATTCAGCATAAGCATCTGCATATCAAAAGGTGGATTGTTGGTCAGAATACCTACAGGGTTTTCATATACTTTAATTCCCTCTTTTAAAGGCTCTACTGTTATGCTTTCATTTTTATCCGAAATAATATAATGAAGCTGTGCAACTGGTAGCCTGTCATTAAAAGAAACATTTAACATATTTATTCTTTCAAGGAGACTGCGGGCTTCTTTCACATTTGTACACTGGCACAAAATCCATGGAATAAATTCAAATTGTGCTATGTTATCTTTCTCTTTCCGGCTTTCATTATAAAATGCATTCCCTACAAAATTTAATCCTGCCATTCCCAGCCCATTTTCATTTACGGCATCATAATATAAAGGATATCCTTCCATCACACACGACATGCCGATCATTGCAAAATGGCTGTTTATCGTTCCCTTTTCAATAAAGTGAAAAGGAAAATTCCGGGGAGTGATCACCACCTCATCACCATAAGAAAAATCATAGTCTAAAGTACGTCCAAAATAAAAATCTTTTGTTCGATAGGTTGCTGCCGTACACATAATTCTTTCTCCTTCCAAATATTTTAACAAAAATATTTTTTACCAATATGATCATTTTTACAAAAAAATTGTTCATTTCAGATTTATTTCTATCAATCATACATTTTATGCGGTATTATATTTTATATATGGAGGCAACATTATGACAGAATTAGAAAAATGTATGGCAGGAGAATACTATAACTGCCATGATAAAATATTTCTGGATTTTAAGCAGACTTCCAGAGAACTGTTAAAAAAATATCATGAACTGCAATATGAACAAAAACAAGAAAAAACGGAAATTTTAAAGCAGCTTTTCGGACAAATTGGTACAAACGTATCCGTAGGCCAGCCTTTTATTTGCGATTATGGGAGAAATATTTATTTGGGAAGCAACGTATCAATTAATATGAACTGTACCTTTGTGGACTGCAACAAAATCGAAATTGGAAACAATGTACTGATTGCATCCAATGTACAACTTTATACTGCTGCCCATCCCGTTGAACTGTCAGAACGCCTTACCCCTCACTGGATGCCGGAAGATCCTTCCATGGAAAGCGGAACTTATTTCTGCCGCACTTATGCTTTACCTATAAAAATCGGAAATGGCTGTTGGCTGGGTGGAGGTGTCATTGTTCTTCCCGGAGTTACCATAGGTGATGGCTCTGTAATAGGAGCCGGCAGCGTTGTTACAAAAGACATCCCGAAAAATTCCCTGGCAGTGGGAAACCCCTGCCGGTTGATCCGGCAAATTAATAAATATTCACAGGAGAAATGATTTTATACAAAAAACAGCATTTCCTTACCTTTTATAACGTCTGCGGAAGATTTAAAATTAAACGGAAAATAAATACCCCATTGTTATTTTGAAAATCATATTCTCCTTCATATTTGTCAGCTGTTTTAATTATACTTAACACCCCTATCCCCCCTGTAGTTTCAGACTTAGGCTGCCCGTTTTGAATTTCCAGCTCCATTCTGCAAGTATTGCTGCAGTATATAACCAGTTTATTTTTCTTCTTGCTGATCATAATATGAATAAAACAATCCTCATTTTTACTCTGTTTTTTCACCTCTATACATCCATAAATAGCATTTTCATACGCATTGGCCAATATCGTTATCAAATCAATGTCAGGAATTGTTAGATTTTTTCCAAGTTCCACATCCAGCGTGACCTTTATCTGCTCCTTCTTTGCCATTCTGGTATATGCAGATAGTATATTATTGACCGCTGCATTTCCACATATAGCTTCCGTCATATTTTCTTCAATTTCCCTGTTATATTCTTCAAGATACTTCAGCAGCTCTTCATTTTGTTTTCTACGGGCATACTCTGCAATTACAATATTATGGTGTCTGGCGTCATGCCTGATTCTCCTGCCGGATTCTACCGATTCCTCTAAAAGTTCCATATTCCTTTCAAGCAGCCTCTGATTCATCTTCATTAGCTGATTTTCTCTTTGATACTCTTTTTCTTTCCCCATATGCAGATAAAGTCTGAAAACAAGAAGCTGTAAAGCACCTGTAAGAAAGAAATTCATAAAAATCTGAAAAATTCGGTAAGGTGTATGCTCTTTGATATTGGGATTTAAAATAAATCCAATTCCAAAAAGTATACTAATAATCATTACAACAACGCTGAATCTGTCCAATTCCTCTTCCACATAATATCCAAATTCCTGAATAGAAACTTTTACCTTTTTTTCAATAAAATAAATCATAAGCAGAATTAACAAAATTCGCGCAATAATGTCCGCCCATACATTCCGCTGAAAGAAAATAACGGAAATTTCAATTCCTCCAATAAGGAAAAACGCCAAAAGATAAAATGTAAGCGCCAGTTTATAAATAGAAAGATAAACAGAATCACCGTTTATAAATATAGAAAGAATTGCAAAACAGATATACATGAAAAAAGCTACCATTCTTGTACAGCTTTCCTGATCGATTATGTACCAGATACACGCAGACAAAAGCAAAACAATACTAAAGCATCCATAAATAATCATGGTTTTTTTTCTGTTAAACCGTGGGTTACTCATAAGCAGAAACAGTATGATGACTCCAGCAAGACTTATTGCAAATCGGATTAACGCTATAACTACAGAACCTCCAAGCATATTTTAGTTCCTCCAGACTTTTATACTTATTTATATAATAGTAAAAAAATTTTTTCTTCCTATCAGATTGGGAAAATTGATGTCTTTTCCGGTAAAATTTGTAATTCTGAATTATGTTAAAAAACCGGGCATAAATGGAAAATGCCATTGCTGGATTTTTACCGCGCCTTCACTTATAATTTGTTCAAACACAGCACAGGAGGTAACAATTATGAGTTTAGGAAATAACCTTTTTAATGCGCGCAAAAAAAGCGGCCTGTCGCAGGAAGAAGTTGCTGAAAAACTGGGCGTCAGCAGACAGACTATCTCAAAATGGGAACTTGATGATACTTTGCCGGATATTTGTCAATCCAAAAAACTATCAAATTTGTATAAACTAACATTAGACGAATTAATTGAATTTGATATTGATGTAAAAGAAATTCAGGAAATTATTGACCGGACAAATGATTCTGTAACTGATAAAATTGACTGGACAAAAGCATGGAGTAAAAAATATCCCATCCTTGCCACCTATCAAAATGAAGTAGACATACAAATATATGCCAAAGAATTAAGCAGGCTGCTTAAAGATCTGGAAAAGAAATATGGCTACAAAGAACTTGATGCCTTTCTTGTTTTGAAAGATATACTGGCTTACGTTTGGAAGTGCCGTAAAGCTCAGAAATAGTGTTATGCTGCACCGGTTTTATTGATAAATATTACCGGTGCAGCTATTACTGTTTTATACCTGATAAATTTTCTTTGTTCTATATTGTGAGAAACATATAAAAACAAAATTTAATATAACTGTATAAGCGGCTAATATTGCAATATTTAACCATAATCTCTCCACCTGTCCGCTATAAAGATCCATTAATCCATAAAAAGCTGCTCTGGAAGGGAGCAGATAAAAGAATATATAAATCACACTGTCAGTAGAAACCATCAGATAAAATAAAACAGGAAATGCCAGAAACACAATCATGATCACTTTAATATAGGCTATTCCTATCATCATTCCTGATGAAATATGTCCAACAAATAAGCCAATAAGCGAAGCTGTATAAACTGCCAAAGCAATTAGCAGAAACAAAGGGATTATTTGTCTTTGATTAATTTTAATACAAAGAAAAGCCGTAATCGCCGTCGATATAATTCCCCCCAAAATCCCAATGCCAATTTTTGCAGAATATAAGTCCGGGTATTCATTGGGAGAATTTGATTAACAAGCGCAATTCCATCTTCCTTTTCACCAATTATATTCATAGAATTAAATGTACATCCCATAAACATTGCTGTAATTAGTGTAATAACAATTAATCATCACCTGATAAAACAGTGCATATGCCATTTTCAGACCGCAGGACACCAATCATCTGCGTTACCGGATCATTTACTGCCGCTTCCAGATCATTTCTTGTTTTGAATTAAATCAGGCAGCCATACCGCACATAGAAATCCTGTTAATGCCATAATAAATGATAATATTCCCGCCTGAATCAATATTCCGGGTAAAAGAAAAAGGCTGTCAAAAAATCCAACAGCCGATAATTCGAAAAATAAAAACTCAGCAGTTATTTCACGCCGGCTTTTTTCCTCTTTGTTATACGTACCAATGATTTCAGTTTCTTCTTGTGTTAATCCATTAAACACAGCTTCTCCCCATATTGCCCGATAATGATCGGTGGTTTCTATTCCCGATGAAAGCATATAAATTTCCGGTGTATCGGCAGATACGTCAATTCCAATGGAAACTCATATTGCAATTTAAAATTGATTTCAGGCAAATCCATCAGCAATCGTCCTGCTGTCGTCTCTAAAAATTCTATAAATTCAAACCGTTCCCTCACAAACGAAACTGCTCTGTTTTCCAATGCTGATAAATCCAGCAATGTAGATATGAGCCTGCTCATTCTCTCAGTTTCCTCTATAATTACTTCTGAATACTGCTGTCTTTTTTCTTCATCTGATTCATCCTGTATTCCCTCAGCATAAGCCCGTATAACTCCTAAAGGCGTTTTCATTTCATGTGACAACCAGTCAGTTAATTCTTTACGCTCTTCCAGAAGCTGCTTCTTCTGACATATATCTTTTTCAAGCTGCATATTTGCATTTTCCAATTCCATAATTGTCCGTTGTAAATTCTCGGACATTTTGTTAAGGCTGTCTGCAAGACTGCCGAATTCATCTTTTGAAGTTATTTCACAATGCGAAGAAAAATCTAATCCCGCGATTTTCTGCGCCGATTTACAAATATTTGAGATTGGTTTTGAAATAAAACGCCCTAATATATAATCTACAGTAAGCGTCAATACAACTACAATAGCAGCCCAGATCAGAAAAGAAATGTCCTTTTCAAAAGGCAGACGGACAGAAATAATGTATGAAATAATCAATGTTCTTTTATTTTGCCCATTTTTCCCCATCTTTCAATTTCAGTCACCTAAACTTCAAATTTATATCCCCAAATCCGATTCAATAATTGTTCACGTGAAAAAGCCTGCCTTGCATTCATCATAAAAAATTTTAGCAGTTCATATTCCTTGTGGCTTAATGCAATTTTCTGACCATCCAAAAATACTTCGTGAACTTCAGAAAATATTGATATCTTTCCTGCAATGTTTGCCATAAATTCATTCCGCCTGTTTTAAGTACAATATGGTTTTAAAGTTTACACTCTAACTGACAGTCATAAGGCTCTGCTTCCACATGTTTCTGATGGTATATTTTTGCTTCCACGCATCCCATCTTTTTATAAAATGCCTGGCTTTCTACTGCTGAATGCGCAGATATATATAATTTGTTTCCACCTCTTCTTCTTCCCCACTCCTTCGCAGAAAGAAAAAGCTCTTTTCCAATTCCCATGCCTCTCATATCTTCCGAGACATGAATACTTGATAAATCAAGGTATTTTTCTTCCCCGCCAAAAAAATCCGGCTCTACAGAAACAAATCCTTTTAATGCATTTTTATAAAAAGCAGCATTGACAAATCCTCCGCCGGCCACTGTATTTTTAAGACAGGATACCAGGAACTCATAATCCTTTTCCGACCAGTCGTCCACAAAGGGATCGTCTTTTATGATCCACTTCCCATTTTCCCTGCGCCAGCATTTTGTTACTGTCTGATGACGGATAAAGTCTTTAAATAGCTCCAGATAAATTTCATTTTCACTTAATGTTTGATACGTAATTAAACCCATTTTATTTTTCTCCTAATATTACTCCAGAGAGTTTAACATATTCCGTTAAACTCTCTGAAAATAAATCACTCATAAAATTTCAATCCAAAAACTGCTTTTAAAAGAATTTTCGGCACCGTTACGGTCAAAAGCAATTCCGCCATACTCGGTCAGCATAATAGGCTGCCACTGATACTCATGGCCTTTGGCGGCAAAAAGCATACGTCTTTCGGCTGATGCCTTCTTGCCTGTTAAATCTCCATTTTCTTTATTAATCTTACATCTTCGATAATGCCCTCTTCTGGTGGTAACGTCAATAAAGAAATTTCAGCCCAGATCATTTGGTCTTTCAGCGGTTTTGTTGAATATAATATTCCTGAACCGGTTTATTTACCAGTCGTTTAAACAAACGCTGAAAATAAAAAGGAGACAGGTCGGCAATACTTACCAGTTCTTCTGTCAAGTGTTCCTCAATATACTTTAAAGATTGTTCAATTGCTTCCCATGCGTGCATTGTGGCACCTCCTGTATTTGACGTTCAAATCATACCATCTTATTCTTTACCGGATTTTTCACCCAATGCCCTTATTTAAGCCAATAATACATGCCCCTGTCGCCACTCAAAAAAAGATTTCTGTTCATTGCTTACTTATCTCTAAAGACCTTTCTAAAAATTTCTTTAGATTTCTTCTCTTCTGGAAGCAAAATATCCATATCCTTAATAAAAATCTCCCTTACTTTTTCAATAAGTGGTATTAATTTACTTATATCATACTCCTTATTATCATTATCTTCGTCTTCACTCCATTCACCTATCTTTTCGACTTTAGGTTTAGCGGAATCTTATGATAAAGTTCATTAGTAATTTGTTCAAAACATATTCCTGCCAAAACAATTGCAACATTCTTTTGCCCTAAACGCACTGCATTTTCCACTGCTTTTACAAATTCATCACCTATCGTAATTGCAACATTCATTAATTCTAATTGTTCTCTATCCAAAAACGAGAATACTTCCCACTTTACTTCTTCAATACTAGAGTTTTCTGTAATTTTCTCTTCGAATAATAATTCGGAAATAATAGCAGGCACAAATGTTTCCACTATTGATTTTTCAATTTCTTCCATATGCTTCGCCTTCTTTCATTAGTAATCACATATCTACCACTGCCGGTTCTATTTCAACATTTACTGGAATTTTATCTCTTTTTTAAAACATTTTTTACATTTGGAGTAAATGTAAAATGGTCAAAAATCTGCATAAATTCAACGATACTAACATATCACTTGCGATATGTTAGTATCATTTCCTTTGTAAAAACACCACAGTCTCAACGTGGCCATCATTGTCCAAACCCAAATCTATCTCACTGTCAATGATTGGCAGCTTAAATCCTATGGATTTCAGCCATTGTCCGTTCGCCTGCTCTTCCTCGTATACTTGAATCTCATCTATCAATGCAGACAACAGATCCCTTTTGTCCGCCTCTTCCATTACCGCATATAGTTTATCAAAATAGATCAACACTTTATATACATTATCGCCTGTCAGCTTTTCGGCTTCAATCGCCTTTTTCCTGTCCCGGCAGACCGCTATGCTTTTCTCCATGTCATCTATATTATCATACATTTTATCCAGTCTGTCCTGCAAGTCAGACAGCTTCCTGTCATAATGCCTGTCCTCAACATCCAGACTGTCTATCTGCTTTTCAAGGCTTCTTTTTGTGCCGATGTACTGCCCTAGCTGCTTCTGTAAATTTGAAATCTCTGTTTCGATTTCTGTGGTATCAACCTTCATATTGATCTTCTTCTGCATCATATCTGCAAATTTCGGGCTGCTTACAAGCTTGCTTATGACTTCCGCAACAGCATTATCCAGCTTTTCTTCCTGTAACTGCTTATTAAATGTGCAGGAATGTCCCTGCAGCATCCTTCTGTGCTTGCATCCATAATAAAAATAATCTTTGTAGTGCTTTCCGTTCTTATTCTTGATTGACTTATTCCCATACATTCCGGAACCACATACAGGGCAACGTAACAGACCAGATAAAAGGTGTATCTTTTCATCCTTCCCCTTATTTACATGTTCATATTTCTTAGCCTGTGCTTTCCTTTTTTCCTGTGCCGCTTCCCACAAATTCATATCAATGATTGCTTCATGGATACCATCGCACAGCATATATTCATCCTGCTTTACAAGATGGTATTCGTCTCTTGTCCCTACTTTCTTCTCCCTTTTCCTGCGTCCGAAAGCAATCTTTCCGCAGTATACCGGATTGTCCAATATCATCCTGATCAAATGTGCATCAAACATGGTGTTGCTTCCGTTCTGCCTTGCTATCTTCTTTATGCCCTGCTGTGCCAGATACTTGGCAACACCATTGGATCCCAGCTCGGTATTTACATATTTATCATAAATAATTCTGACAGCTTCTGCTTCCCGTTCTTCAATTTCCAGTTTCCCGCTGACCAGCTTATACCCATAAGGGGCAAAACCGCCATTCCACTTTCCCTCCCTTGCTTTCTGCTTCCGCCCTTCCATTGTCTGTACAAGAATATTCTCCCTCTCAATCTCTGCAACAGCAGACAATACGGAGATCATCAGCTTGCCGGAATCTTTTGAACTGTCAATGCCATCTTCAACGCATATCAGATTCACACCAAAATCCTGCATAAGCTGTAATGAATTCAGTACATCAGCGGCATTCCTGCCGAATCTGGATAATTTGAATACTAAAACATAAGAAACACCGTCCTTATCTGCTTCTATATCTTCCAGCATCCTCTTAAATTCTGCCCTTCCTGCAATCGACTTGCCAGATTTGCCTGCATCCTCATATTCCCCCACAATTGCATACTCAAATGCATCTGCGTATTTTCTTATCTTCTCTTTCTGTGCATCAAGGGAATATCCGTCTACCTGCATGGAAGTTGATACCCTTGTGTACATATAGGCTTTTACTTTTTTCTTGACCATAATCTATGCTCCTCATTTGGTTTGGACATTGTGTTTACGATATATTTTTATTATACCATTTTCTACTAATATGCACAAGAAAAATATACGCAAAAACAAAGACCAGCAACCTATTCAGTCGTTGGTCTCGGCGGATCTGGAAGGCTCTCCAATTCAATTTTATCTCCATATTTTTCAATTAGATAGGCTAACAGGTCTGCCAGTCTTCCCAGTTCTAAATCCACACTGTCGGTTTCCTTTCCCATTGTTCTGATGCTAGGTTGTTCCACCCTACGTAAGTCATAGGTTATAAAATTCAAACCGTAAAACTTACATATAGCATACAGAATATGGGATAAGATTGTTAGGCATAAAGATGCCTATTTACACAAATTTTGCGTATCTTTGTAGGTATTATGTTTTTTCGTTTGTAAATTTCTTTCAGTCAGTTAAAATATATAAGAAAATTCAGACAACTTACACAAAAAATTTATTTAATAATCCAACGCCCTTTCCTGCTTGAACCTTCATATACAAGCCGCTCTTCTTCCTTTAAATTTGCAAGTGCCCTCTTAATTGTACTCATAGAACACCCCAGCTTCTCCGCCATTTCTTTCCGGCTGATGAGATTATTTTCTTTTACCAGTTCAATAATCTTTTCACTAATTTTATTTTGGGGTTCATTTTGGGGTTCATTTTGGGGTTCATCTCTATTCAAGAAATCCGGATGGATTGGAATTTCCACAGTCACAGCCCGTCTGTCATCATCCGTAAAGAACCTTGCTTTGGGCGAACCATTATTCCGCAGTTCTTCCTGAATAGTTGGAATGCCTGTTGATTTTCCTTCAGATAAATCCAATTCTTTCAAAAATTCACCCAAACGTTTATTACGATAGTATCTGGAAGAGAAGCGCTCACCCTCTTCGATTACCCTTTGCGGAATAGAACGGTCTATTCCTGGAAAGCTGATAATCCGAATCAACTCAGGCTCAATCTCAATCATAATTGACTGATAAGAAAGATAATCTCTGTGATAAAATGCATTCACAACAGCTTCTTCCAATGCCTGATACGGATAATTAAATCTGCGTATTGCTTCCATTTGGTAATTCACTTTCGTAACCATCTCTTCAATTACCAAATCCTGCAATGTCTGCATGGTGCGTTTGATCATCATTGGCACTGAACCCTTAATGACCGGAAACTCTTTGAAATTATTAGGATTTTTGATACTTCCATCTGGAAAACGCACAATTTCTACCTGTGTATAAGGGAAAAATTTATCCAGGTGTTCACAGAACATCATTAATGCCGCATTAGAAATATACTGCTGTTCCGGCGGTCCAACCAATAACTGCATATCATTTAAAACAGCCATCACCCCACGTTCTGTCACTTGTTTTGCCAGTTTGCTTTTTGTCTCATTAAGATGATCTATCAGCAGTGCAACCGAAATATCATTCTCTGTCGCGTCAAAATTTGGTCTGGCATCCAGCGGAGCATAATTAGTCATATTGATCAGTTCACGCTCCTGTTCCGGATTAGCATGCACAGAATTGGAAGCATAGCGGATATAGTAGTAATGCTTTTTCTCTTTTTTTGCAGTCACATGCTCCGGTACTTTATATGGTCTCTGGATTCCGGTTGTTATCCATAGTACCATAACCATCTTTCTATCTACTTCTTCTATGATAACTTTTGGAAAATATGCTGGGATAATAGTGTTATTATAACCAAGAATTTCTTTCTGAATCTTATCAATCTCCTGTTCATTTATCCCTTTTACCGGGCGAACCGCTACACCGTTCTTTTCCTCCACACCAATAAGAATGTATCCGCCACCCACATTGTCAAAATCGTTGGCAAAGGCACATACACTATGATAAATGTCATCAGGATTCCATCCTGCTTTAAATTCAATTCTGTCGGATTCTACACGACGTTTATTTAATAAATCTTCAATGCTGATTTCCAGTTCCATTCATATTCACCTATTAGCAACTAAAATTTTACTTCGTTCAATAGCTTTACCTTTACAATACAATTATAATAACTCCAAAGCAATCCATAATATAAATTTTTCAAACAATATTATGTTTTTGATAATAATCCACCAAAACTGCACAACATTCCAACCATGCAGCCTGCTGATATTCTGGTGCTATCTTATCTGTACTATCCAAAAAATCCTTTAATTTATGTGCACACTCGTATGTATTTCTCACCTGTCCCATATGGTATTGCTGCGTTTGCTGTTGTATATAATCATAATTCATCATTCCCCAAAATGGATTTTGGTATTGCATAACTTTTCCCTCCCGTTTTCATATACTTGTCAATTGAATCATCAGCATTTGATATCCTGCTCTGTTTCTCATTTAATTAATCATCCTCTTTTAAAATATCTGTTTCAGCATCTACTGTAAATCTCTTTGTCAACATAACAAATGTAGAATTCTCTGTTATTTGCTTTGAAGGAATGAAAACATAATCCCATTCTTTGTAACCATTGGCTCTTCCCCATTCTGACACCACCCTGCAATATCTTAATGCCCTATCCTTTTTTGCCAGAACATCCGCTGCATTAACGCGGTCTTCTCCCTTCACTTCTACAAGAAAAACATGATCTTCCACTTCTACAACAAAATCCGGCTCATAGTTATGACCATGATTATACGTAATGTTAAATTCTTTACTGGATGGACGCAGCCAGTTTTTCACATATTCTTTATCTCGTTCCAGGATACGGGCAAGTTCAAGTTCCGGCTTACTGTCAAATTGCGTCTCACAAAATACCCCTCTTTTAATTCCCTCAAATACAATGGAACGAATATTTCCTGTGTATGCAGAAAATAAATTCAATTTTTTCTCAGCAGTAAAAGACTGGCTATAATTGTAATCTCTTGTACCAATAACCTCTTCTTTTAAAAATCCATTCGTAATATAGAAATGTTGCATCATCTGATCATATATTCTTTGAGCAATATCTCTTTTGTACATCATAACAACATTTTTCATGCCATCCATTCCATATAGGTCTTGGAAATATACGCAAGTCTGTCCGATTAATTTGTATAGCAGTTCTGAACACTTCTCATAATCAATCTCAGACTTTTCTCTTAATAATTCGAGTAATACTTTGCGAGGATTATACCCCTCAAAGTTAATCGTATTACCTATAATCCTTTTCCTATCACCTAAATCTTCGAGACTTTGGATTAATATATCGTTGCTAATTGGTAGAAATGAAAATTCTGAAAAATCCATATCAAAATCAACAAAATTGTATTCCTCAACTCCGGCATCTGTTACTTTAATTCGGGGAATAGGAATATATTTTTCTATCACTTCCCTATGTGTTTTTTCAGTTTTCTGCTCTATCCACTCGTAAAATGGATTTTCATTTTTCTTAAATACTTCTCCTAAATCTGCATTTTGCTTTAATTTTCCAATGACCGCATTTACAATTTTCTTTTTCTGACTCTCATTTATCTTATGTTCTTCATTTCTTTCTATCTCTCGAACAAGTTCTGTAGATATTGCAGACGTAGCTTCCTTGAAAAATTCCGATATTTTCTTATCTCGTGTTACCCCTGTCTGCTTATAGGCATCTTCTATCTCTGAATCCTGCTTTAGGTCAAGAGCAATCTGTGTATACACAATTTCTTCTTTCTGTAAGTCTTCAGCTTTGATTACATTCCCAGCCTTAAAAATCGAATCTCCCTTTTGCGCTTCCTCCAATATATCATTAAACTTATCATGTGCTGTAAGCATAACTGCATCTACATCCCGGTCTTTCGTACGTTCCCCATATGGTAGCCTTAATCCTCTTCCAACCATTTGCTCTCGCATAATTTTAGATGCTGCTGTACGGAGGGGAACGATCGTATAAAGATTATTTACATCCCATCCCTCTTTCAACATATTCACATGAATTACAATTTCTACGGGATTGTCTGCTCTTTCGACATCAAGAAGCATTCTGGTATTAAAATCGCTTTCACTCCCCTTTAACTTTGAATGTGTCTTCCGTCGAATTTTGTTAATGTATGCGGTCATGTTCCGTTCATCAAAAACATATTCATTATTCCAAACAGCATCATAAATCTGCTCTTTGCTGAAAACACGCCCTTTGTTCTGTACCAACAGCATAAGTATTTCAAATTCTTTTCCTGTTAATACAATTTCTGTCCCATTACGAAAAACCTGATAATTCTCTGGTACAAGTTTCAGACCATCAAAGGAAAGCAACGTATCTTTTTCAGTTTCCATAGGTAATTGATAGCCATATTCCTCTATCAGACACTTGAGCTGATTGATAAAATTATCCTCAACATTCTCCAGCTTAATTAGCATTACATTTCCAATTTTCGCCACTTCTTTCTTATATTGTCCTCATACTACTTCTATTTTACAACTATTGTTCCACTACTACTGCTAATTTCTAATTTATTATTGCCTTGCCCGATATTTCCCTGTTTACAGCCTGATGCGTCTTTTGTAAAATCTATATTGCTTAACTGCATTGTTATATCGTCAGAATCAGTTGTAACATCTAATTGCAGCTCCGTTGGATTTTCCTTATGTGATACAGATACATCGCCTGAATCAGTCTGTACTTTCAATGCTGAATAAACGCCTGCTCCTCCTACACCGACTTCACCGGAACTGGTGACAATCGCCAAAGAATCAAAATTTACATCCTTTAATGTCACATATCCTGATTTGCTTACAATTTCCACATCAGGTATCGTACTGTTTTCAAACGTTACATCTCCTGATGTTGTGACTATTTTAGCATTACTCACAGTCACATTAGACAATACCACATATCCTGATGTATTGACTAATGACAGCTCCTGAACAGAAATGTTATCAATCTGCATATTTCCACTTCCATTGTTAATTTTAAATGGGATTTCTATTCCTTCAGGCAAATATACCGTAATTTCACCGGGCTTTCCAGCCGAAAATTGCTCTGACATATTTTGCTGCTTATCTGATTGCAGGATATTCAAGGCATCATCTTTCTGCGTTATTGCGATATTCGACTTTTCTTTTTCAATCGTTCCACTATAGCTAACATGAATGTTTTCATCGGAAGATGCATCCACTTTCAATTCCCATGACTCAATATTTACATTAATCTCGGAAATACCGTCAACCTTAAAATCCTGTTTATCATTAACCTTGTTCCCTTTGCCGCATCCGGTAAGGCAGATGCCGCAACACATTACAATAATGAAGAAATCTATTATTTTTTTCAATTTATTATCTCCTTTACAACAAATCCCTTGTTTCCGCATTGAAAACGGACAGCACCGCAAACGTAAATGATACGACCGTCAAAATAGCAGGAAATATCAGATTACCAGCTAACGAAAAATCTCCGATATTTGCCTGTGTGAGAAAAATCATAATAAAAGAAGCTATAATTGTTGCTTTCGATGACTTCATTATCATTCCGATAAAAAGCGCAATAAAGCTCATGCTCACAATCACAAATGACTTTAACAAAAGCTGGATATAAAAGGACAGGCTTCCCATATTGAAGTCAACCGCAAATGATGATTCCATGCTTAGTGAACCGATAGAAACACAGGCATAAATCAACAGTTTCGTTACCACCAGCGCAGCAAAATTAAACAGCCAGACCGCTATCATCTGAGATGCTAAGATTTTCTGCCTTTTAATCGGGTAAGAAAACATCAGGTTCATTGTTTTATTCTTATATGCACTTACGATAAAAGAAGCCAGCATAACACTTGTGAATATCAGGAAGGACATACTTGTAAACAGTTCAATCGGCGCAGAGATTGTACCCATTCCCTCTGCTGCATCCAGCGTACCGTCCGGATCGTTTGCAATCCCCAAAAATGCCAGTGCGAATACAAACAGACAGAGAAACGCCGCCAGAATGACCGCACCCCGCATATATTTTGCTATGTTATTCTTCTTCCATTCCAGTTTTATCAGTTTTATCATTTCCTTACACCCTCCCCTGTCAGCTTTAAGAAATAGTCCTCAAGACTTTCCGCTTTTTTACTGATAGAATTGATTTCCACCTCATTCATGGCTAATGCCTTTGATATGTCTTTTGTATCAATACAGGCATCATAGATGCGGATACACTTCTCATCAATTACCTTGAAGTTGCTTAGCTCCAGTTTGTCAGCCAGAACATAAGCCGCTTTTTTGGTATTCTCAACCGCAAGCTCTATATATGCCGTATTCATTTCCGAGATTTCTTTCATGGAAATTTCTTTCATCATGTTTCCATGATTGATAACGCCAATCGTATCTGCAATGCTTTCCACCTCTGAAAGCATATGGCTGGATATAATGATTGTAATTCCATATTCACTGCACAGCATCCTGAATAAATCCCTGATCTGTTTCATTCCGGCTGGATCAAGCCCGTTTGTAGGCTCGTCAAGTATCAGCAGTTCCGGTTTGCAGAGGATTGCGCGGGCAATTCCTAAACGCTGTTTCATTCCCAATGAATAGCTTTTTACCTGCTTTTCGGACGCATCTGCTAATCCCAGCATTTCAAGCGCATCCTCCACACATCCGGGAGTATGATACCCCATGTACTCAGAGTGAAGCTGCAAATTGTCCTTTCCACTCATATGGTCATAAAAACATGGAAATTCAATAATGCTTCCCATCCTTTTCAGCACCTCATAAGATGCAGGCGTAAGCTTTTCTCCGAACAGCCAGACCTCTCCTGAGGTTGGTTTCCAGAGATTTGTGAGCATTTTCATAACTGTTGTTTTTCCGGCTCCGTTCGGTCCTAAAAATCCGTAAACCTCCCCTTTTTTCACATGGATATTTACGTTTTTCACCAACTCCTTACCGTCAATGATTTTTGTTAATTGATTTGTCTGTACTATATTTGGCATATCTGCTGCCTCCTTTCTGAATCCTATTATAACGATTCAGTTTTTCAAAACTCTTGAATAATTCTTACAAATTTCTTTCGTGGCATTTTTTTATAGATGTTCTTCCAGCAATGCAAAATACTACAAAACCTATTAACAGCAGAAAATAAAATCCAATTCCCCTGATAATGCACATGGACGCCAAAAGGGTTTTTCCACTGAAAATATTTCTAAATACATTCTTATACATCGCTTCTGTAACTCCCTGCGCTCCGGGAATTGGAAGCATATCTACTGCAACATATATAGCTGCCTGTAGCAGAATGACATCCGCCATCCCCGCAGTTCTAAATCCTAACCCACAATATACTATATAAGTCAATACAAAAATGCTAAGTCTTTGTATAAAAGTTCCAACTATGGTTGTTATTATCATTTTTTTATGGTTTTTAAGAAAATAAACCACATTCCGATAATTTGATAGAAACTTGTCTATCTTCTCTATTCTCGAATTATCTTTCTTCCATAACCGAAGATGCACTAAAACATTTTCTAATTTACAGAAACAACCCCTAATTAACTTTGATGAAAACATAACTAATATCAGAATAATTACTACCACAATATTCAGAAACAATCCCAAAAAATATAACCAATAATATCCCCGCAAATATCTTTTCAACGGTATGTTCCAAAATATCCACATTCCTATTCCAATTAAAACGAGAACAAGTTTATATGAAATGGCAATGGTCATCAAAACGACCGAAGATGCTGACAGACTGTTTCCGTTTCGTTTCATGTAATACATCTGTACAGGCTGTCCTCCGGTTGCTGAAGGTGTAATGCCTGAAAAGAAAAATCCAATAAAAGAATAAGCAATACAACAAGGCAATGCTGCCTGCTCACCAATTCCTTTCAATAGATACCAGATCATGACGCCTTCTGCTGATACAAATAACAACGCAAGAAAAATCGCTGTAAATGTATATTGACATGGCATCTGCCTAATTGCATTTACAATTTCTCTAAAACTCTGCCCTTGAAAAACAATGTCAAAGGTAAACAGCATAATAACAATAAAAAAAATACTGTTCAGTATCAGCCTATGAATCATTTTCTTACTCATAAACGGACACTCCTTTTATTTTACAGCCAGATGTTTTTGTAGAAATTTCTGACAGCCTGCCTTCAAAAAGCACCCGCAATTTTTCACATTCATAAAAGTCCTTTGGCGTTATAAGAGAAAAATGTTTAGATGAAACTCTAATTCCATTTTCCTGCAAAATCTTTCCAATATAAGAAGAACAGGTATATTGATTCTTAATATAAAAAGGAACTCCCATTAAAATAAATGGCAACCCTATTACTGCATAATGAATACGCATCCGTTTGTTATAATCTTTTTTCAGCCTTTCCATTATCGCTTTTTTCTGTGCATATGTGCAATCCAGCTCACAGATCCTATAAAATGCTGACGGAAAAGTATGTAATATCTCATTCCTGCTTTCTTTTGTAAACCCGGCAAAAATAGGAATAGCCGGATTTCTCCTCCCGACACTGTAAGCCTCTTTAAATGTGGGTTCTTCCGAAATTACCACATGGATATATCTCTGTTTTACATATCTGCGTATTAATGCCGCAAAAAAACCCGGTGTATCTACAAGCGCAATATAAATATGTGACATACTCTCTGCTCTCTTTCTATTGAAATTTGTAAATCCGCTTTGCAATACGATAACCTGTTATAGTGACCTTCTTCCCTAATCTGCCGGGAAGATTTGTAAAACCGCTAAGCGTGGTATATCGCAGCCGGTAATACAGCTTTGGGTTTTTCCTTTTTATATCTGACCAAAGCTGCCCATACCAGACTTTCGCCTGCTCATCGCCTCTAAGCAGTAAATGAATAGACGAAATCGCCAGCATAATAGAAATGTTGCGGCACATATAATTTGCAAGTTTCGGATAGTTCTCTTTTACCTCATCCAGATTTACACTTTCTGCGACAATTCCTGTCACTTTCATATGCTGTTCAACCCTTGCAATTAACATATTTTCATTTACGGACTGATCCTCCCTGCCCAAAAAATACTGGTACAGGTCAATGTCCATATAATAAAGTGTTTTTACATAGGGCAGCGGATAGTAAGCAAAAATATTGTCCACATAAAATGTATTTTCCGGCAGAACCACCTTAGAATTTCGTAATACATCTGTACGATAAATGAGAGCGTGCATAACCAAATATTGATGAGGACGGAATGTTCCTATTTTATCCCATGAGCAAACTTTATCTATGGGAAAAATATTCCTGTAATTTATTGTTTTTCGTATCCCATCGTTTAAATGGTTATAAGTATAATCACATATCAACATATCAGGGCAGTTTTCCCTCCCTGATACATCTTTTTTCAACCACCTCCTTATCTTTCCCAAAAGCTCTTTATATGCTTTTTCTTCTAACCAATCATCAGAATCTACAACTTTAAAGTATTTTCCTGTGGCAAGTGCAAGCCCTGTATTTACACCAGAGCCATGCCCTCCGTTTTCTTTATGTACCACTGTTACTATATCCGGGAATTGTCTGCAATATTGCTCGGCAATTTCTCCCGTATGGTCAGTAGAACCATCATTAACCACAATAATCTCGACTTCATTCCCTCCTGCAACTAAGGAATCAAGACAGCGTTTTAAATATTGTTCTGAGTTAAAACATGGCACAGTAATCGTTAAATGTTTCATCTATCAAAATCCTCCTTCAAAAACATTATAACGATTACGTTTTTCAAAACTCTTGAATAATTCTTACAAATTCCTTTCGCCTGATATTCAATACAGAACCTTCTTTAGTTTTACTGTAAATACCGTTTTAATACCGGGTTCGCTTTCTAATAAAATATCTCCGCCCATCTGCTTTGCAAGATTTTTGGCGATTGTAAGTCCTAATCCATTACCCTGTATCTGACGGTTACGGGAATCCTCCATTGTATAGAGCCTTTCAAATACACTGGCTGCAAACTCTTTTCCAATCCCCTTTCCTTTATCTGCAACATCAATGTAAACATATCTTTTATCTTCTCTCAGGAAAAAACCGATATATTTCCCATCACTGCCATAACGGATTGCATTTGACAGCAGATTGTTCAAAATCCTGTTGATTGACTCCGTATCCCCTTGAACAAAAATTTTCTGTTCCGGAATGGATATGTCCACAGCAAATTCTTTTTGAAGTAACAGCTCATAAAAACCAAGCACATTCTCCCGACATAACTCATTGATATTTATCTTGGTTATTTTCATGCCCACATCCCCAGCCTCCAGCTTTGCCAGTGTAAAAAACTGGTTAATCAATTCCATAACCTGCTTTGCCTTTAACTCGACCTTTTTCAATATTTCATCTTCCTTATTTTCTATACGCATAATCTCTAAATATCCTAAAATAACTGTCAGTGGAGTTTTTATATCATGCGAGATATTTGCAAGCATTTTCTTTGTGGAGATTTCCTGTCTGCGGTAATCAATCTTTGTTTTTTGACGGTCTAAAAGCATCCGGTTAATCTGCCCGCTTAAATTCATAAGAATTTTGTTGTCGGTAAAAACCATAACCTTCTCATCGCTATCATCTTCTAAAATATCTGACAGCTTTTCACCTATTTTTTTCAATTTCATCTGTATTCCTTTATTAAAAACAAAACGCTGGTAAACGATAACCGCAATCAGAAAAATAATGGCGCTGCTTAAAAAAAATATAATTGATTTATCACTCATTCTTCCTCTCCTAACCTGTACCCAATCCCCCACACCGTTATGACATATTTGGGATTGCGTGGATTGTCCTCTATTTTGTTCCGCAGTCTGCTGATATGGACATTGACTGCATTTTCATCTCCCACATAGGCATCATTCCATACGCTGGAATAAATCTGTTCTTTGGTATAAACCTTTTTCGGGTTTTTCACTAAGAGTTTCAAAATTTCAAATTCTTTTACTGTCAATTCTATTCTTTCGCCCTCTTTCAGTACAGAATAATCCTCTGTGTTAATGGTAAGCTTTCCCCATGTTATTGTATCTTCCCTTCTTTCTATTCCTGCCGAATACTGTGTAGTTCTCCTGATATTTGCCTTGATTCTTGCCAATACCTCTGTTACGGAAAATGGCTTTGTAACATAATCATCTGCTCCAAGTCCTAACCCTAATGATTTGTCAGAATCCGTATCTTTTGCTGATACAATGATAATCGGCACTGTGCTTTTCTCCCTTATGGCATTCATTACTTCCATTCCATCTAACTTAGGAATCATCAGGTCAAGCAGTACCAGACTGTATTCATCATCAAAAAACTTTTCACAGGCACTTTCCCCATCATAAGCAGTTACTACTTCAAATCCTTCTGTTCCAAGAAATTTTTTCAGCATATCGCTGATTTCTACATCATCCTCAATTAACAATATCTTCATTTCTTATTTCCTCGCTTTCTTTGATCCTGTGGTTTTTCTGAATTTTTAGGGATTGCCCAGACTCCATTAAACCTGATTACGCCTTCAATTCTGTCTTCTGAACATAACCGTTGTATTCTTCTTTCAGAAATACCCCATTTTTCTGCTGCTTCTTTTACTGATATATATTCCATAATCTGCCTCCTTTAATATTCATATTTTATACGTTACAACGAATAATATCAAGTCTTTTTTCCATATATCTTAAAACCGACACACCCTCTGGGAGTGTCGTGGGTAGATTAGCAAGCACTGCCCATGTCCGGACACATGGGCGAAATTCCCCATACTTCCCTAC